>ERZ869909.368-NODE-368-length-58060-cov-6.857441_pt1 | contig 58060 bp, 48 predicted proteins | sample MGYA00520892_ERZ869909 | MGnify/ENA primary metagenome ERZ869909 (study PRJEB32215, sample SAMEA104723947) | bioreactor metagenome | biome: bioreactor; feature: anaerobic bioreactor; material: water | place: China | collected 2015-03-12 ... | reverse complement strand
TCCTTCACTCTTCGAGTTACGGAGGGTTGCCCCAAGCTACTCCCGGTGCGCCTTCGGCGCATCCCACCAACACTGACCCCATACGATACTTTGCCCCTCACCTTTGGTTGCGGCTATGCCGCGATGGGCTACCCTGTTGTGCCCCGTTGGGGCACGGGAGGTCGATGGCTTTTCCCATGGATCCGTGCAAGCGAAAGAAAGCGTGCTCCATTCTCTTCGCCCATATCAGTCTCCCATCTCGGAGAATGAGCTCTCGCGGGAGAAAACGGCTACATCACTTCTTGAAATGCTCTAATCCCACCTCGGGCGACTACTCCAACCTTGGAAAGGTATGGCCTCGGCCTGTGGTAAGGACATCCCCCTCGATGTGGAAGGTGGATTGCCGGCCCGCCACATCAATGTGAACGAATCCGTCCTCCATCACCCAAGTGCCATTGACGGCATTGCTGACGGTGAGTACGCCATCCGCCTTGAAATGGAAGCGGTACACATCCACCTGCCAGACGCTGTCGACGATCGTGTTCTCGTCCAGCGGAATCCCCGTCCGGATTCCCTCCACCTCCGGCCGCTCACGGCGAGGCGGTTCAATCGGCTCATCGCGCGGGTCGAACGAATACATCAGGTAGCCCACGAACATCTCATCCTCGGTCTGGTCGCCGAAATGCACCGTGGCATCCGGGTCCGGGTTGAACGGATTGCGGGCGGAGTTGTCCCACGCCCCCGTTGCCCGGATCACCGTACCCGCGGGCAATTCCCTGGGTTCCGCCAGGCGGTACATCAGCTGCCAGTCGAAGTTGTAATACGGCACCGAGAGCAGGGGCTCGGTCACGCCATCGGGAAAGCGCGCTTCGAAGGCCATCCACTTGCCCCGATAATGCATATGGGGAGACATGCCGAAAAGCACCGCGTCGCGCGTGAGGAAATGCTCCGCCTCGATGGGGCTCTCCGCATCGTGCGGGGCGATTTCGAATTCGATCGTGTGGGCCGAACGCACCGCGACCACCCGCTCGGGTGTTTCGTCATGGAAATACAGTGCCATTTCCGTCTGGTCGACCTCCGGCCGCCCGGTCGCGTTGTAGTGCAACTGGAACTGGAAGGTCGAGCCGGCGGGCAGGTAGAGCCCCGTGCCCTCGGGCAGCAGTTGCGGGTCCTGTCCCGGCAGGTAGCCCGCGAAGTAGCCCCCGAGTCCCCCTTCAACCCGCGGTTCCATATGGCGCAGATGCTCCGGGTACCGCGCGAACACAAGTATGTGATGTGACACCGCGCGATTGGTCGGCCGCACATCGAATGCCTTGACCCAGCGGTCTTCCGTCAGGCCCGAGGGAATTTCCACATAGGTGTAGTCAAACAAGCCCGCCGCGGGTATGTGTTGCGGCTCCGGCAATTGCACCACCAGATCCGGCTCGCCCAGCGGCCACTTCGGCGCTTCAAGGTCCGCCACTTCCGCCAGCGGATCATCCTCCGAATCGCGCGGCGCGCCCGCGTCAATCCATGCCACCAGCGTACGCATTTCGTCCTTCGTCAGCCGTGTCTCGTTCTCAAAAACGCCGATGTGGGGGTCGGCGTACCACGGGGGCATGCGCTGCGTCAGCGTCACCTCCTTGATCATGGAGGACCACCCCCGCACCCGGCGGTAGGAGTCGAGCGAAAACGGGCCGATGTTGCCGGGGCTGTGGCAGGAGACACACTTCTCCCGAAGGATGGGAACGATATCTTCCGTGTAGGAGACCGCCTCGGGCATCGGCTTGAGGTGAATCAGGCAGCCCTTGACCTCGCTGCGCGTCGTCTCAATCGCCTCACCGCTCAGCATCGCGGTCATTGCATCCCGGAGCCAGGTATTCAACGGCGTCTCGCGCCGCCCTTGGTAGTCCAGCGCATCGTCCACCGCCCCGCGGTAACGAATCGACCAGTCCGCCGTGTCGATCAAGATGGCTTCGCAGGTCCGCTCCGCGTTCAACTGCGACGCCACGACCTGATACTCGTCGAGCAAGACGGGGATGTCGACGCTGAAATCCTCCATCTCTTCCGCGACTTCCGAGCGGTCATCGTGGGGATTGGCATTGATGAGGAAGAATTTGACGCCCTGCGGCTCGAACTCGTCACGCAATTCAAGAAAGGAGGGGTAGCCGCGGCGATTGATCGGGCAGCCGTTCCCCTGAAAGTACAGGATGACCGCCTTGTGATCGGCGCCGTAACGGTGCAGCTCATGCCAATGGCCCAAATGATCCATCAGGCCGAAGTTGACGACATGAGATGCCTCTCTCAGCTCCGCGAGCGTCTCGTGGGTATTCGCGGATGCGGCCGTCCCTGACAGCACACCCATTCCAAGTACACCCATGCCAAGTACACCCATCCCCAGCAATCCGGTCCACAGCCACCGGTGAAAGCGCATCGGTTCTCCTTTCCGCAGCCCCCGTTGGGGTGACCGCCAACTCACTTGTTCCAAATCACGCAAAAGAATAGTACGCGTTGCGATGCTTAGGCAAGGTTCGCCCTCCAGGCGATGGCCCGCCAAGCATACAAAGAGCGCCCGCCCTGGCTCATTCGGCCATGGCGGGCGCTCGAGGTGTCGCTAATGCTGAAGTGGAACGCTAGAACCCGTAGACGGATCGCAGCTGACCTTCACTCGGCACCGAGTTGTACAGCTCGCCGCGCGGGCCGCGCCACTGGTTGCCCGAGCGCTCCAGTGTCACCGGGGTGACGCTGCCGTTGCTGTTGGTCACATTGACGGTGACCATGTTGCGGCCCTGCTCGATGGCGCCGATGCGCTCATTCTGGCGGCCCTCCCGGTTGCCCAGGAAACCACCGATGACCGCGCCACCAATAGCGCCTTCAGCCGTGCTGAGGCCATTGACATTGTTGCCGATGATGGCGCCCGTACCGGCACCCAACGCGGCGCCAGTGGCGGTGCCGCCGGCCTGCGTCTCACAGCCCGTGGCTGCGAACAGGGCGCTCACGGCCAGAATCGCTCCTAGAACTTTCATCTTCATGATACTCGCTCCTCTATGGTGGCAGCGTGTCGCTGCGCTTTTCTCGTTCGCCGTTCGAATCAGGCCTGTATGGTATCGTGATCGATTGCTCACACAATACCTTGGACCAAATCCGGATCCGTTGTGCCCATACTGTACCATATCCTGTGATTAGACGCGGGCACTTATCTGTTTATTCACCAGCGGACCCAATCCACTCCAAATTCATGAAGACTATACCGAGAAGTGGTCGAAACCGTGCAGATTCGTGGGTTGACCGTCCACCCGGACTCCAGTCCATTCGTGTGTGAAACGGCCAATCACCCGCAGAGGAGTCCGTATTTCCTGCTTGAATAGAGAAAATAATGATTGACATTCTTGTGCATCCACAGCGAATGCAAGCTCAAAATCCTCTCCACCGGAAAGCATCAGCTCTATCGGATTCAAATTGTTTTCCCAGCAGTACTTGGATAGTGCAGGAGAGGGGTTTAATTTGTCCGTCTCGATGTTGATTCCGATCTGATTGATCCTGGCTAAGTGTCCACTATCCTGTATAAGGCCGTCGCTGATGTCAATCATGGCGTGTACGGCGTCATGCGCTGCCAACCACTGACCCTCCGTAATCCGCGGAATCGGGCGATAGTGCGCCGTGAGCAGCTCAGGGACCTCGTGTCCCTCCATGCTGGCCTTCAATCCAGCTGCCGATTGCCCGACCGTGTTCGTGATCGCGAGCAAATCACCCGCCTGCGCACCCTTGCGCCGCAACACATGCAGGCCCTTCGCCTCGCCGATCATCTGCACATCCAGCGTGATGCGATCATGGGCGCGCGTGGTATCTCCACCGACGAGGCTGACGCCATAGGCCGAGGTGAGGTTGGTAATCCCCTGGTACATCGCCTCGATGTAGGCGATCTCCGTATCCACCGGGCATGAGAGCGACACGAGGAAGAAGAGCGGGGTCCCGCCCATCGCAGCGATGTCGCTCAGGGCTCCAGCCGCCGACTTATACCCGATGTCATAGGGCGTGGCCAGATCCCGCCGGAAATGGACGCCCTCCACCGCCATGTCCGTGGTGACAAGGAGCTTGCGGTCGCCCAGGCGCAATACGGCGCAGTCGTCGCCAATGCCCGTGAGCACATCCGCTGATGGTGCGCCGAATCGGGCGATGCGATCGATCAAACCGAACTCGCCTATTTCTCCGATGGTCTTCATGCCATTCCTTCAAGCGTTCGCCATGCCGCCGGCAGCATTGTGATGATGTCCCCTGCGGTTAACCCGCGCTGCGTTGATTCTTGTTCCGCGATGTCGCCTGCGAGGCCGTGCACAAATACCCCTACCTGCGCCGCGTCGAATGAATCCATGCCCTGCGCCAGCAACCCACCGACAATACCGGTCAACACATCCCCCGTTCCGCCCGTGGCCATGCCGGGGTTTCCGGTCGGGTTGCGCACCGGCGAACGACCGGGTGCCGCGACGATGGTGCCGGCGCCCTTCAAGCACACCACGCAGCCGTGCTCATCCGCGAAGGCTTGGGCGATTCCTGCGCGATCGGCCTGAACCTGCGCCGTAGTCAAGCCGGCCAGGCGCGCCATTTCCCCCGGGTGCGGCGTAATGACTCGCGGCCCGGGATTCTCGCGTAAGGCGTCCGCGGGAGTATGGGCGATAGCGTTCAATGCATCCGCGTCGAGCACCATCGGCCCGGCGTACCCTGCGAGGACTTCTGCAACAAAGAGCCGGATGGACTCCTGTTGGGAAAGGCCTGGGCCAATCGCCATGGCATCGCGCGTGCTCGCGAACGCGAGCAGCGGTTCCGCTGCATCCGCTGCAAAAACCATGTCGACTGTCGAGGGAAGGGGGAGGGACATGGTCTCGAGCAACGCCGGGGCGAGAATATCCACCAAGGGTTCCGGCAGGGCCAATGTCACGAGGCCAACGCCCGAACGGTGCGCGGCGCGGCAGGTGAGCAGGGCCGCGCCGGTGAAGCCGCGCGAGCCCGCGGCCACCACGAGGTGCCCGAAGGTTCCCTTGTGCGCGTTGGCCGGCCTTCCGGGCAATTTGCGGATGATATCGTCGCTGGAAATTTCGCTTGTCATGGCCGGAATGCCGTATCCTCACGGGTTTTCCGCAGTGTGCCCCGCAGCGTAGCAGTGTGCTGCGCAGTGTAATGAGAGGATACCCCGCATGCAACACGACGCCCCCGCTATCGCGGACGGCGACAACGCCCTGTGCCCGCACTTCGGCACCTGCGGCGGCTGCCAACATCAAGACATCGACTACGCCGCGCAAGTCGCGCAGAAGGCGGAGCGTCTGCAAGCCCTGTTTCGACCATGGTGGGAGCATCCCATTCCCGTCACTCCGTCGCCGGATGCATGGCACTATCGAAACAAGGTTGATTTTTCATTTGGACTGGAGTACTTCGACGAGCCGCCACCGCCGGATGCGCCTCGCCGCACCTTTCTGGGCTTCCGGCAGAAAGGGCGCTGGTTCGGCCCGCTTGAGATTCAGGAATGCCGGATCGCGCCGCCCGGTGTCGAGGGATTGCTGCGTGGCACGCGCGCGTGGGTGGAACTGCAGGGACTCACGGCCTTCAACTCTCGACGCCGCCGTGGACAAGACGCCTCCGGCCACCTCAAGATTTTGCTCGCGCGCGAGGCCAAACGCACCGGCGAGCGCATGGCTGTCTTGATCACGCACCCCGGCGTCGGCGATGTCTCCGGATTTGCCGAGGTCGTTGCCCGGCACTGGCCCGCGCACAGCGTTGTGCACGGCATCAGCAGCGCGATGAACGATGCAGGCCTGATGGACGAAGCCGTCACACTGGCCGGCGCGCCCTACATCCACGAGGAGCTGCACATCGACGGACTCGAAAAGCCCCTGCGCTTCCGCATATCCCCCATGAGCTTCTTCCAGGTCAACACGCGCGCGACGGAACTGCTCTACGCCGCGATACGAAAGGAAGTGGGGGAGACCAGCGCACCGTTTCTGTATGACCTCTACGGCGGTTCCGGGGGCATCGCCTTCACCTGCGCCGATCTCGCCGATGAGATCCTGAGCGTCGAGAATGTCGAGGCCGCCTCGGAGGATGGGCGTCACAATGCCGCCTTGAACGGCGTCACCAATGTCGAGTTCCTGACGGCCGATGTGCAGCGTTATCTCGGCGCCCGCAAGATTGGTGGCGGGTTGGTCCCCGGCGCAGCGGTCATTGCGGATCCGCCCCGCTCAGGCATGACGCCCAAGGCCCTGCGCTGCATCAACGAAATGGCGCCGGAACACATCGTGTATGTCTCCTGTAAACCCGAGCGGTTCGCCGAGGAACTGGAGACATTCGCCGAGAATTACCGGGTCGAATCCATGCAGGCCTTCGACCTCTTCCCGCACACGGAGCATGTCGAGGTGCTGGCGCGTTTGCGGCGGAAAGCGGATTGAGTTCGGCTCAGGCCGCTAAGCGTACAGGAGGCGGCCTTTGGGCTCGGGAATCGGGCGATTGAGTTCGCGCGCACGCTCAATCCACTCCTCGATGACAATCTGAGCGTTGCTGACGGCCAACTCGTAGGTCTCGCCATCCGCCATGCATCCGGGAAGTTCGGGCACCTCCACGACAAAGGAGTTGTCCGCCTCACTCCAATAGATGATCAACTCGTACCTAATCGACATCGGTCTCTCCAAAGCAATACGAGGCGCGATCGAGCCTGCCTAACTCGCCAACGCGCCCTTGCGTTTTTCTTCGCGCTTGCGGCCTTCCTCGTCGAGAATGGCCTTGCGGACGCGGATGCTCTTCGGGGTCACCTCGACGAGTTCGTCAGGGGCGATCCACTCGAGGGCGGCGTCGAGCGTGAGGGTGCGGGGCACATCCAACACATGGGTATGGTCCTTGGACGAGGCCCGGTGGTTGGTGAGCGCCTTCTTCTTCGTCGGGTTGCAGGGAAGGTCTACCGGCCGCGAGTGCTCGCCGACGATCATGCCCATGTAGACCTGCTCCATTGGCGAGACGAAAAGCGTGCCGCGTTCTTGCAGGTTGAGGATGGCGTAGCTCGTGACTTCGCCCATGTCCATGCTGATCATCGAACCGCGGTTGCGGGTGGTCACTTCGCCGCTCCACGGCTCGAAGCCAATGAAGCGCGACGCCAAGATACCCAGCCCGCGGGTGTCCGTGAGGAATTCATTGCGGTAGCCGATGAGTCCGCGCGTGGGGATCTTGAACTCGAGCCGAACCAGCCCGCGCCCCTCGTTGTGCATGTGCATCAACTCGCCCTTGCGCTTGGCGATCTTCTCCATCACCGAGCCCTGGTAGTCTGTGGGCACATCGATGATCAGTTCCTCGAACGGCTCCAACATCTTGCCGTTTGCGTCGCGATGCGTAATGATTTCCGGCGGGGAAACGCACAATTCCATGCCCTCGCGCCGCATTTCCTCGATCAGGATGGCCAAGTGCAGCTCGCCACGGCCAGACACTTTCAGGGCGTCCGCGCGCTCGCCGTCTTCCATCCGAAGCGCCACATTCGTGCGCAGTTCCTTTTCCAAACGCGCGCGCACCTGCCGCATCGTGACGGCGTCGCCCTCGCGTCCGGCGAAGGGGCCGGTGTTGACCATGAACATCATGGTGACCGTCGGCTCTTCAATCTCGAGCGGGGGAAGGGCAGCTTTCGCGTACTCCGGCGCCGCGATGGTGTCGCCGATGTTCAAATCCTTCGGGCCGGCGATGGTCACGATATCGCCCGCGACGGCCTCCTCAACCTCAGTTGATTCCAGCCCGAAGGTCGACCAGAAATAAGTCGCGCGCTCCATCGAATCGGCGACCACCACGAATTCGCGGTCCAACGCGGGGATGTGGCCGTCATGGGCCTCCGGGTGCGCCCATTCCGTGACGATTCGGCGAACCGATTGCCCACGCTTCAGCCTGCCCTCGAGCACGCGGCCCGTGCCGGTCCGGCCGATGTGGTCGCTCCAGCCAATCGTGCTGATCTGCATGCGGAACGGGGCCTCCGGATCGCCCGCGGGGGAGGGCACACGCTCCACGATCGTCTCGAAGAGGGCGTCCATGCCCTCGTGCGCCTCGGTATCGAGGTCCTTCACGAGCCAGCCACGAAGGCCACTGCCGTAGAGCACGGCAAAGTCGAGTTGCTCATCCGTCGCACCAAGCTCGACGAAGAGGTCAAAAGTCTTGTCCAGAGCCGCATCCGGCTGTGCATTCGGCCGGTCGACCTTATTCACGATGACAATCGGGCGCAGACCCAGCCGCAGCGCGCGCATCAGCACATAGCGTGTCTGGGGCATCGGGCCCTCGTTCGCATCCACCAGCAAAAGGACCGAGTCCACCATGCCCAGCGTGCGCTCGACCTCGCCGGAGAAATCCGCGTGGCCGGGCGTGTCGATGATGTTGATGAGATGGTCCTGCCACACCACCGAGCAGTGCTTGGCGCGGATGGTAATGCCGCGCTCGCGCTCGATTTCGTTGTTGTCCATGATGCGCTCTTCAACCGCCGCGTCCTCACGGAAAGTGTGAACGGCTTTGAAAATGCTGTCGATGAGCGTGGTCTTGCCATGGTCGATGTGGGCGATGATGGCAACATTGCGGATACGATCGATGCTGGTCACAGGGCTGGGTAGCCTCCAAGGGTAGCTCGGGGTCCAATGGTCACTGGGGTCCAAGGGCGAAATCGGGGTTGCGCCGGGAAATCGGCACAAAAAAAGGGCCATTTCCCGCCGTATGCACAGACGGGAACAGCCCGCTACGCCGGAAGTATACCCGACCGCACCCGTCAAGGCAATTTTTCGCCCACGGCGTGGCTTGGGTGTACTTGATGCGAAGGCAATCGCCGCGGCTCGATCGTCCTACTGCATTCCGAAGAAGCCCAAAGCCATATAGATCAAGAAGAAGATAATGATGGTCGAAAAGCACCCGCCGCCGAGTTTCCAAGCACCGAGTCCAGCCAGTCCGCCGCGCAAAAGTCCCATGTCGAATTCTCCAATACCAGGTTGAATTTGCCACTTGATTCGAGTTGAAAGGCGTCTGGCCCGGGGCCATTTACCGAAACGAGCCTCAACTTAAGGGTATTTCGTGGGTTCTGGGGTAAACCGCAGGCAAAGTTTTGGATAAGCCGCTCGCCTCGCAAAACAAACCCCACCGCACCTGGAGGGTGCAGCGGGGGAGGGGGCAAGCATTCTGCTATGGGATTTACACCGCGTCGCTTGGGGTCTGCGGAGGGGTGGAGTCAGGTACCGGCGCCTCCTCGGACTCGGATTCTTCAGAGTCAGGCGCGAAGGTGAAATCCTGCCGGGCGTAGATGTGCATGCTGCGGCTGCCGGGCCGGAACTGGAGCACATTGAGCGGATTATCCGAGAGCAGGCGCTCGCGGCTGAAGTCCCATGACACGGGCATCGTGTTCGACATGGGGATCATCCAGTCCGGCCGCGGCCGGATGCCCTCGATATTTGGCACACCGAGATTCTGCTCGATGATCGTCAGGCCGAGGGAGGCGTCGGCGCCCTCCAGCTCGAATACATAGGTCAGGCCCTCATCAAACCGGCCGCGGATGCGCCCGTTCCACTGGGCCACGGGAAGATTGGGCCCGATGTCCCATGGACGGCCGTCAACCGTCACGCTGAGCAGGGGGACGCCGGGGTGGACCATCAGGTTGTAGTCGACCGTCTCAATGCCAGCCTGTACGAAGACGGTTACGCGGCGGGTATCGCCGTCGACGGTATCCTCGATGACCTCAACGGTGGCAATGTCCATGTCCGCCAGCGGAGCCTCGGCCAGCCGGAACTCATCGCGCTCGAATGGGGCGAACTCATGGATATGCCCGTACGAATCACCTTCGCCGAAGAATTGCTCGGTCCATTCGTCCAGCTCGCGGTCGGTGGTGGCATAGATGGCCGTGCCCTCGGTGAAATTCGCGCCGTAGAGCAGGTAATTCATCTTCGGCCTGTCCGGAGTAAACCGGTTGTCGAACACCGCGGGGAGAAGCGCGCATACCGCCAGCACGAGGGCCACCGCGGGCGTCCCAAATCCTACGCGAGGCGCTCGGCCGAGCACGGCGAGCGGCAGCACGGCCAAGCCGAGCATGACGCCCGCCAACAGCATGGCCACCGGCGTCAAAAGGAAGGTGAAGGTCTCGATCAGCGTGAGCACGAAGGGCGACATCATCACGAGGGCTGGCAGCGCGCCGGCCCCGCCCGCCATGAGCGGCAACCATGGCCCCTCGCTACGGGGGAGCAGAAAGAGTGCCAGCAGGCCAAGTCCGGCGCCCGTTATCGGCCATGCGAACATGAAGCTCCCCATGGGCAGGAAGTAGGTGCCGGCAATGAGCACGGGCAGAAGTAGAACGAGCGCACCCGAGGCAAGCGACTCCGCCCGTACAACACGCGCGGCAATTGCGTAGGTCAGGGTGAAGACGGCGAGCGTGAGCAGGCAGGAACCGATGATAAACCAGTGCAGGTTGTAGAGGGCATAGGGCCCGAACCGCAGGATGCCGAAGTACACGGGCACCATCGCCAGCAGGGCAGAAGCGAGGAGGGGAACCACGAAGGTCACCACGCCCGTGAGCGTCCCGCCAATCGAAATGCGCTTGCGCGCCAAGCCAAGTGCCAGGGCCGTCACGGCGATCAACAGCGCGAGGATCGACACAGGCCAGATCCATTTCGCGCTGTAAACGACCATATGATAACCAAAGGTGTTGAAATAGACCACGAGGTCGTCGGGGTCCTCCAGCAATCGGGTGAGATCGACATTGCCGAAGTGCTTCGCGACGGAGACGCCGTAGGTGCCATGGTGCTGCAAACTGCGCATGTTCAGCTTTTCGGGACTGTCGTTCGGCGTGTGGTAGTACTTCAACCCGCCGACATAGGCAAGGTCGAAACCGGGGTATCCCCGCTCCTTGAAGACATAGTAGTCCGAGGATGTCGGCAATGCGCTTGCGAAATCGAACATCACCGACGAAGTCACCGGGTGCGAGGTCCCCTCAATGAAGTTGCGCATGGTGTACGCGTTGCCGGGCCAGGTCAGGTACATCATCGACGGGCCATAATGACCCCGCGCCTCGAAATTAAGCACCAGCTTGAGGTCGTCCCGCCACGGGTTGTGCTCAAGGAAGGTGCGCGGACCCAGCAGGCCATTTTCCTCGCCGTCGGTAAGTAGAAAGATGACATCATTCTTGAGAGGCTCGCTGTGTTTCAGCACACGCGCCGTCTCGATGATGGCGGCAACCCCCGAACCATCATCGGCCGCGCCGGGGCCATACGGCACCGAGTCAAAATGCGCGCACAGGGCAATGGCGCCGGTGCTGTCCGTCCCCTGGAGGCGCGCGTACACATTGCGCGCCCGCGAGATGGTGCTTCCCTGTTCGAGGGGCTGATCCTGGATGAATACCTCATACCCCAGCTCTTCCAGCGCGTCCTTCAGCACACCCTGCACCCGGACATTCTCCAGCGACCCCAGCGGGTGTGGCTTTTGTGCGAATTCCTCAATCAGCGCCATCGCCCGCTCCGCGGAGAACTCGCTCTCCGGCGCATTCGCCCCGACCGGTTTCGGTGGAATGCTGACCTTTGCCGTGGAACCAAGGGCAACAACGAGAATGAAAATCAGCGCAACCACACCCGCCACCAAGCGCTGAGTGGAACCAGAATCACTCATTTGGAATAGACTCCCCCTGTCGAAATGGAAATTGAAACGGCGCCACTATACTGCGTACGAGACTCGACCGCCAATCCGCAGGTTTCCCGGTGGGCTTTCTTGGAAGGGGCCCCGCCTTTCGCTATACTGCCGCCAGCTTACGCCAACATTAACGGAGGTTTTGCATGATGATTCGTCGTATCGCCCTGCCCGCGGCCCTGATGACTGCCGTGGCCCTGTTCACCATCACCACCACGATGCACGCCGAAGAAGAAAGCGCCCCGGGCGGCATGACGCCCGTTCTCACCACCTTCAGCCTGATGGACTACCTCTTCGACCCGCCATTCGAGGTCCTGGAGAGCGCCCTCGAGTCCGAGCCGGAAGACCGCCGCGGCTGGCGCGATATTCGTCAGTCCAGCGAGACCCTCGCCGAGGTCACCAACCTGCTCCTCATTCGTGACGACCTGGACTACACCGGTTCGGACGAGTGGAAGTCGATGACCGCCGACATGCGCAAGGCCGCTGAGGGCGTCGCCGAGGCCTCCAAGACCCAGGACTACGCCGAGGCCATGACCTCCTTCACCGCGCTCGTGCAGAGCTGCAACGCCTGCCACGCGCACTTCGAGCCGAATACCGCGCCGCTTTTCCCCGTCCCGGGGGAGTAGGGGGGGGCGCAAAGCAGGTTCTGGCAGGAAGCGTTTCAGCTGTGGGTGGGCGCATCATCCTGATGACTACAGTGATCGAGGTATCTTGAAGAATCCTCGGTAACCGACTCTGTATTCACGGCTCCTCGTGTGCGCAGAGAAAGTGCGCGGACGGGATTTCTTTTGTCCAGCAAATTCGAGTCGAATTCGATTGGTGACCGAGGGGAGTTTTCGCTCGTGGGTGTAGAACCCAGAAGACTTGGCCTTGCTGAGCTGCGACTCTCTCCTCCAGAGGAATTTGCTCGCCTTCAGAAGCTGGCGGGAGTCCTTCTGCACCGCTATACACAGATGCTGGGCGACAAGACATTCGGCTATTCGGTTGCTCTCATTCGCATCCCCACGGATGCCCCGGAGTTCGAGGCCATCGAGCGCCTCATGCTCGAGGATCCGGCGGCTCGGGAACTTTTCGGTGACTGGGGTTTCACCCCCCGCTTCTCCAAGGAGGAGCAGGCCGGGGCCAATGAGTTTGTCTTCTTGCATCGACGAGGTGTGGATGCCCCATGGCAATTCGGGACCCAGTACGACCAGTCGCTTTCGTGCGAAATCTGCGGTGCGGGACAGTACTTCATGCCGCCTGTTTATCACGGTTCGGTGCGTCAGCCGAAGACTGCCCGCATGGTCACCTGCCCGGGCGGGGAGCGCCTCTTTGACAGCATTGCCACGCGCGATCTGATCAACGCAGGGCTGAAGGGCTTCTTGATGAGCCCGGTACTGATACGCCGCACGCGCGCCTCTAGCCCCGAACGATTGGCCATCGCGGAGGCTGCCAGGGACATCGTCGCCGCCGTGTACAAGCGCCGTGCGGCCGGCACGCTCAGGCCTCGCGATCTTGTCCCGCCGCGCGCATACACGGAGCAGCTGATGTCACTGCCGGATCTGACCGAGCCGGAACCGCGCGACAAGTATTGGTACGCCATGCATGTTCTGTCCTACCCCGTGGATATGACGGAACATGTGCAGCTGGGGGGAGACTTTTTTGACATCGCGGGGAAGTACGCGGCAGTTTGCCCCTGGTTGGGCGATGGGAGACAGGGAGTGCATATCGCAGGTTTCACTATGATCAGTGACATAGCCGCGAGGACCCCTTTGATGATTGGCACTGATGTGGCCCACTCGTTACAGCGCCTCGGAGAATACTACTCTCCCGCTTCAGACTCCCCGACGATGATTGCAATGGCCGAGCTGCACAGGGAGCTTGGCCTGGAGATGCCCACGGAACGCCCTCCCCGTGAAGCTGTTCGCGCCTGTCCCATCGACATCATCAGCAAGCGGATGGTGGCTGTACTCGAGCCGCACCGGCCCCGGGGCCCGTGGATACAGCCCATCCGGAACATGTGACCCGCGATTCGCCACGCCGAGGTGTATCTCGATGGACTACTCCTCGATCGGGGCGCTCAAGTCCTTAATGCGGATGTTGCGGTACTCGACATAGGTGTCGTCGGCGCCGTGGTTGTCCTGCACGCCGATGTACCCGGAGAGGGCCTTGTCCTGGAGGTCTTCGCGCTCGGCCTGGTCGAGCACGGTGACGCGGGTACCATCAATCCAGACTTGAATGAGCGTGCCCTCGCAGCGGATGAACATCTCGCGCCATTCGTCGGGTTTGTCCTCGGGGCGCGGGTCCACCGGCTGAAATCCGTACAGCGAGCCCGTGGTATGGATATCCTCGCGCGGGGGTTGCTCGTAGGAAATCTGAACCTCGTAGGCCTCAACCCAGGGATGGTTCGTCTGCGGCGGGCCGTCTTTGTCGAAGCGGATGAATACGCCGCTGTTGCCGCGATCGGGGATGCGAAACTCGAGGCGTAACTCGAAATCAGAAAACTCGCGCTTGTCGTAGTACATGCCATAGCCGATGCCGCGCGCTTCGCTTCGAATGACGCCGTCCACCACCTCGAAGCCGGCCGGGTCGCCCCAGACGGTCCAGCCGTCGAGGTTGACACCGTTGAAGAGTGGCTTGAAGTCGGCCTCATCGGCCGTTGCCGCGAGCGCGGACAGGGCAAGGGCGCAGGCCCCAATCATAGTGCGGCAGTAACGAAAGTGGCAGGAACGCAGCATGTGAGGGTCTCCCGGGTTGCGTGGTGAAATCTGGCCTCCAGCATAGCACCAATTTTCGGGCAACGCGACCGGAATAGCTTTCCAGGCTGTCATTGCCGCATAATGCAGGTTCTGAACGACATGCCCCGCGGCTTGGCGACAAGCCGCGGGGCGTGCCATGATCGTGGCTGACGAGGATTTCCCGTGACCGATCACCACCACAGCCCGAAGGATGTCATCGGTTGGACCGAGTACATCGATTTTCCGGACTGGGACATAGCGGGGATGAAGGCCAAGGTTGACACCGGCGCACGCACAAGCGCGCTGCATGTGGAAGACCTCAAACAACTCCCCGGAAATCGCGTGCGGTTTCATGTCATCCTGAGCCGAAAGGATCAGGACAAACGCGTAACCGTGACGGCGCCGATCCTCAAGTGGGCCAATGTGCGCTCGAGTACCGGCGTGTTCCGGCGGCGCTGCTTCGTGAAGACGCGTGTCCGCATCGGGCACATTGAGAAGGAAATCGAGGTCTCGCTGGTATCGCGCGAGCGGATGATGTTCCGCATGCTGCTGGGACGCACGGCCATCGAGCGGGATTTCCTGGTGGATGTGAGCAAGCGCAGCATGATCAGCGAGCGTCCACGGCGGCGCAAGCAACCCGTCGTTCCCCCGACTGAAAAGGAGACGGAGGCATGAGAATCGCCATCCTGAGCCGTAATTCCCGCACCTACAGCACACGACGCCTGCGCGAAGCCGCCGAGCGCCGTGGCCATGAAGCGAAGGTGCTGGACACACTGAAGTTTTCGATGACCCTCGAGCAAGAGGAGCCGGAACTCCACTTTCGCGGGAAGGTTTTGTCGCATTACGACGCGGTAATCCCGCGCATCGGGCAGAGCATTACCCATTTCGGCCTGGCCGTCGTGCGGCAATTCGAGCAGATGGGCATCTATTGCGCCAATGAATCGCTTGCTATTGCCGCCTCGCGTGACAAGCTGCGCTCGACCCAGGTGCTCAGCCGCCACGATATCGGCATCCCCCCGACGGCATTCGTGCGTGACAAGCGCGATGTGCTGCCGGCCATCGAGCGCGTCGGCGGCACGCCGGTGATTATCAAGCTGCTCGAGGGCACCCAGGGCGTTGGCGTCATCCTTGCCGAGACGCAGAAGGTGGCCCAGGCCATCATCGAGACCCTCCAGAGCGCGCGGCAGAATGTCCTGATCCAGAAATTCGTGAAGGAAAGCAGCGGCCGCGACATCCGCGCGTTCGTCGTGGGCGATCAGGTCGTCGCATCCATGCGGCGGCGGGCGCAGTCGGGCGAGTTCCGCAGCAATGTGCACCGCGGCGGCTCGACAGAGGCCGTCACGCTGGATCCGGAGTATGTGCAGACGGCCATCCGTGCCTCGCAAATCCTCGGCCTGCGCATCGCCGGCGTGGACATGCTGGAGTCCGACGACGGCCCGCAGGTGATGGAGGTCAACTCATCGCCCGGCCTGCAGGGTATCGAGACGGCGACGGGCATCGACATCGCCGACCTGATCGTTGCGAACATCGAGGATCATGTTCTCTTCCCCGAGGTGGACCTCAAGCAGCGCCTGCGGCTGGCGGCCGGCTATCGCGTGGCGGAGGTCACCGTACACAACATGCCCGAACTCGAGGGGAAGGCCCTGCGCGACACCCCCCTCTCTGAGCGCAACATCTACATCATGAGCATCCGGCGGCAGCGGCAGCTGATCCCGAATCCCAAGGGGGACGACACCATCGAGGAGGGCGATGTCCTCCTCTGCTTCGGCGAAGGGCGGCAGTTGCGCAGCCTCCTGCCCGAGCGGCGCCCTCCGCGCAAGCGAAAGCTCAAGCAGCCGTCCTCGGATGATGCATAGACTTGCGATCGTGTTCCGGCGCGGTTAGATTATCGTCAGCCGGGTCCAGAATGGGGAGAGCACACGCTTGAGTCCTAGAAAATCGTTCGTCATCGCAGGCCAACGCATCCGCCTCGGCGAAAGCCGCACCATCGAAGTGAAGTTTTCCGAGTCCTACCTCGGCAGCTCCGTCACCATGCCGATCCGCGTCATTCGTGCGAAGAAGGCCGGCCCGACGCTTCTCCTGACGGCCACCATCCACGGCGATGAACTCAACGGCATGGGCATCCTGCGGGAGCTGCTGTATGGGTCTCCCCCGAAGCTCATCTGCGGCTCGCTCGTGTGCGTGCCTGTCGTCAATGTATACGGGCTCGAAAACCACACCCGCTACCTGCCGGACCGGCGCGACCTCAACCGCTGCTTTCCCGGCGCAACCGTGGGCAGCACCTCCAGCCGGCTCGCCGCGCATGTGTTCAACGAGGTCGTCAAGCACTGCGACTACTGCATCGACTTTCACACGGCCGCCATCCGCCGCACGAACTACCCGAACATCCGGGCGGACCTCTCCAACCCCGGCGTGCGGATGCTGGCACGGGCCTTTGGCTGCGAGCTGCTCGTGGACGGCAAGGGCCCCGAGGGCTCCCTTCGGCGCACGGCCACGGAGGCAGGCGTCCCGACGATTATCCTCGAGGCGGGCGAGATTTGGAAGGTCGAGTCCACCGTCGTGCAACTCGGCGTGCGCGGCGTGCTCAATGTCCTCAAGACCCTCGGCATGGTGCGCGGCACGGCGCTGCCCCCACGCTTCCAGACCAAGATTCGAAAAAGCATTTGGGTGCGCGCACAACGCGGCGGCAGCCTCGGGTTCAACGCAAACCCCGGCGAACTCGTGGCGAAAGATCAACCCCTTGCCACGAACTACAGCATCTTCGGGGCGGAATGGAACCAATTGCTCAGCCCGACGGATGGCATCGTGCTGGGCATGACCACCATGCCCGTCGTGAAGCCGGGCGACCCCGTCTACCATATCGCGTGCGTCAGCCGGGCCACCTACAACCGCATCAAGAAGCGCATCGACGAGGGGTCGTCGCGCACGATCTTCGATCGCATCCAGCACGACCTCGCGACGAATGTGCACAGCCTGAACCCGTGACGCCGGCCGCGCGCGTCAAGCTGGCCGCCTTGGAACTTGGCTTTGACGCCTGCGGCATCGCGGCGGTGGATGCGCCCATCGATCCGGACGATCGGCTGGGCGCGTGGCTCGATGCCGGCTTTCACGCCGACATGGACTGGATGGAGCGCACCCGTGCCCTACGTCAGGAGGTGCGCGAGCGAATGCCCGAGGCACGCTCCGTCGTGGTGCTCGCGCGCAACTACCATGCGCCACGGCCGCCGCAGCCCGAGGGGACGGGCCGCGTGTCCAACTACGCCTGGGGCCGCGACTACCACCGCGTGCTGCACAAACCGGTGCGGCGACTCGCGGCCAATATCTCCGAGATGGGGGAGGGCGTCGACACCTGGTGCAGCATCGACGCCGGGCCCGTCATGGAAAAGGCATGGGCCGCGCGCGCGGGCGTCGGCTGGGTCGGAAAGAACAGCCTTGTGTTGCGGCGCGGCATGGGCTCGTACTTCTTTCTCGCCGTCATCGTCACGACGCTCGAGCTGGAGCCGGACGAACCGATCGCCGATGGCTGCGCGACCTGCCGCGCCTGCATTGACGCCTGCCCGACCGGGGCCATCACCGCACCCAAAGTGGTGGACGCCCGCCGCTGCATTTCATACCAGACCATTGAGAATCGCGGCGAAGTGCCGGCGGAGATCGCCCGGAAACAGCGCGATTGGGTCTTCGGCTGCGACATCTGCCAGGAGGTCTGCCCCTACAACCGCCGCGTACCCGAGACCGACGAGCACGACTTCCATCCCCGCCCCGGCCACGCCCACCTCCCTCTGGACGCCATCGCCAGCCTCGACGACGCCGCCTTCGAGCAGGAATTTCGAGGCACCCCCATCATGCGCACCAAGCGCCCCGGATTGCTACGCAATGCGGCGATCGTGCGGGAGAACATGGGAAAAAGCGCGAGCCCGGGCGAGTAGCGCATCACGCCGATGTGGCCGGTCTTCGCGAATTGATGTGGCGCGGTCTCCTGACCGCGCCACTCCGGCGACCGTCAGGTCTCCCCTGCCCCCGGGGCATTCGTACCATCCTTGGAGACCTATCGGTCGAAAGCGTGTCGCGGTCAGGAGACCGCGACACATCGAGTGGAGCGAGTCTTGCGCCCCTTGTGCGCGTGTGTTGCTCCAGATATCCATCTTTCCTATGATTTTCCCATGAGCAAGAATGATAGCTGGCACGATCAGACCCCCATCGTCTGGAATGGACGGCCAAGCAGGCAACAAGTCTTTGAGTCGACCGACCCTGCGGCGCCGCCGAGACTCGTCATTTCCAGCGATCCGCTTATGCGTGAGGCGGCAACATTCCTCGCGTTTTTGGGCGGAGTGGTGCCCTTCATTCTGTTCAGCTTGACTTGTTTGGCGACGGTCCCCTGGGCATGGCTCTACTACTTCCCTATCGGCGCGCTGACGGTTCTCCTCGCATCGATCGTTGGTTGGTTTCTGTGGGGAAAGACCATCCTGCGGGTATTTCCAAATGCAGTCCGCGTCGAGCTGCGATTCGGCCCTTTCTTCCTGACGAGAACGGTCCATCGAGACCAAATCGAGCGCCTGTACATTCTCCGAGACAAGAATCGGGTCTTGTTCGCAGGAACGGCAACGAATAGAAGAGTCGTCTTGTTTGCCCGGGCCGAGGTGATTCTTGTGGCTGCCGAATGGCTGGCGCACCACTTGCAAGTGCCTGTTGCCCATGAATCGGGGCAATCCGACTCGGACTTTCAGCCGGACGACGAATGGCGGCCCGTGCCAGTTCCTGCTGCGTCATGGGGGACGCCCAGTCGAGTCTGGGTGCGGAATGCTGAAGACGGGGTGGAAATCGGCTGGGAGATTCAGCCACCCAACGAGTCACCACTTCGAATGTTTGTCATCGTTTCCGTTGCCGCAGCCCTGTTGGCGCCACTCTTGGCCTCAACGGTTATCATCTTCAATTGGGATTTTGAAACAGCATGGATTGCCGTCAAATTCGGCTGGTTGGCGGTACCTATGTCCTGGATTCTTCTTGTGCTGTATGCCTGCGCTAAGGTGTTCGAAAAAGGTCGTTCGCCCATGCGGACTATTTCCGTGACCGAGGATAGAATCCGCATCTCCGGCGACCCTAAGAAACCAGTCAAGCGAAGCCGGGCTGATAGGATTCAGCTTAACGAGTCAGGAACACCCATGATGGATGGCTGGCGTACGCAGGAAGAGCTGGTATCCGTTTCGATATTCGGCAAGCGATGGCGCTTGGCGGTTCTATTTCTATGCCACCCGAATACGGCATTGGCTATTGCGGAGCAGCTCAGCCAAGCAACGGGGCTTCCCATTGTTGACGATGCATCCGAACGAGTAGGCGCGGCGTCGAACCCTTCCGTTGAACCGCCTCGGAAGTGAACGGCTCCAAACCCAAGTCGGGCGGCGCTAAGGTGCATGGGGGAGGGAGACCTATCGGTCGTAAGAGTGGCTCGGTCTGGAGACCGGCCACATCAGCACGAAAGCCTAAAGCCTAAGGCCTAAAGCCTAAAGCCTCCGCACCCCGAAGCCGCCGCCGACCTCGATCACCGCGCCGGTGCTGTAGTCGAACATCCCGGTGGCGAGGGCGGCGCAGGCTTTGCCGACATCCTCGGGCGTGCCCCAGCGCTGGGTGAGGAGGAGGCCGTCGGCGATGAGCTTATCGTACTTTTCCTTCACCGGGCCGGTCATATCTGTGGCGGTGATGCCGGGCTGAATGTCGAACACGCCGATGCCATGCTCGGCGAGCCGCACGGCGAAGTTTTGCGCGGTCATGCTCAAGCCCGCCTTGCTCACGCAGTATTCGGCGCGGTTTGGACTGGCGGTATGCGAGGAAATGCTGGTGATAAAAATAATCTTGGGCGCAAAACCACCTGATTCCGCCTCGACCTGCTTCACCATCTGACGCGCCACCAATTGCGTAAGGAAAAACGGGCCGCGCAGGTTGATGTGCATCAGACGGTCGAAGCTCTCCGTCGTCGTCTCGAGAATATCCAGCCGTTCGAGCGGGGCGACGCCGGCGTTGTTGACGAGCACATCCACGCGGCCGAAGGCCTCCAGCGCCTCGTCAAGCATCCGTACATGATCGTCGGGGTTGCCGATATCGCCCGCAAGGGGCAGGCAGCGCTGCCCCAGTTCCTTCACGCGCGCCTTGACCTCGTACAACCCCGACTCAGTGTTGGAAGGGTCGGCCTTGGTGGCGCATGCGGCAACATTAAAACCGTGCTGGGCCAGCGCGAGCGCGATCCCGCGCCCAATGCCCCGGCTCGCGCCGGTAACCATCGCTACAGGTGCATCGCTCATTTGTGCGGATTCGGCCATACATCGCCGAGACAGGTGCCCACGGCCCGCGCGGCCATCACGAGCGGATGGTCCATCGGCACTGCGCGGCGCTTCCCCGCAACCTCCTCGAGCGGCACGGGCAGATACTCCTGTCCTCGCTTGGCCACCATCACGCCGAACTTGCGGGCGAGCACGCAATTGGCCGCGGCCACGCCGAATTTCGTGCAATAGACGCGGTCGGTCGGCGTCGGCACGCCCCCCCGCTGCAGGTAGCCGAGCGAGGTGATGCGCGTCTCGAGCCCGGTCACTTCCTCGAGGTGGGCCGCCAGCTCAACGCTGACGGGCTGCCGGAATTCCTCGCGCGCACTGTCGGAGTCCTTGTTGGCCTTGGCCTTTTTCTTGACCTTGGCCTCCTTCTCGGTCTTCACCTCCTGCGCCACCGCCCCTTCGGCCATCGCCACGATGCTGAACATCTTGCCCTGCCGCATGCGATCAAGCAGCGACTTGCCGACCACATCCAGCGAGTAGGGGATTTCCGGAATCAGAATCACATCCGCGCCGCCTGCCAGCCCGGAGCCCAGCGCCAGCCAGCCCGCGTTGTGGCCCATGATGTCCACCACCATCACCCGGTGATGGCTAGATGCCGTCGTGTGGAGCCGGTCAATCGCCTCCGTGGCGATCGACATCCCCGTGTCGTAGCCGAAGCAGACATCCGTGCCGAATACATCGTTGTCGATGGTCTTCGGCACCGTCACGACATTGAGCCCGCCCTCCTTCATCAGGTGATGGGCGCTCTTCATCGTTCCACCGCCACCAAGGCAGACCAAACAATCCAGCTTGAGGCGGTTGTAGGTCTCCACCGCCGCGCCCGTCATGTCGCGTGTGCCGCCATCGGGCGTGGGCATTTTGTTGGGCTTGGTGCGGCTCGTGCGTAGAATCGTGCCGCCCATGGTGAGCAGGCCGCTGACATCCTTGTCCGTGAGGGTTACATAGCGATTTTCGACCAGACCGGCGAACCCGCCGATAAACCCGAACACCTCGACCCCATGGTCCAGCACGGTTTTCGTTACCGCGCGAATCACCGCGTTGAGGCCGGGGCAGTCCCCGCCGGAGGTCAGAATCCCTATCGCCCGGACCGGGTCCGCATCATTTTTTGAAGCCAAGGCCGGTTCTCCTGTGCAATGCTTGTCCGCGCCCGTATAATACGCGCTTTTCCGCTGGATTGAAACGGGGTCGACCAACCGGGACCAGATTTTTCATGCTCGTTGCCGAGAACATTGCCAAATCCTACGCCGCGCCGCGTGGCGAGAGCATCCACGCCGTTGTGGATGCCTCCTTCTCCGTGGCCAAGGGCGAGGTGCTCGGGCTGCTCGGCCCGAACGGCGCCGGCAAGACCACCCTGCTGCGCATCCTGGCCACCATCATCAAGCCCAGCGCCGGTTCCGTTCGCATCAACGATGTCGACGCCCTGGCCGATCCCAATGCCGCGCGCCGTCTCGTGGGCTTTCTCTCCGGCAACACACGCCTCTACGGCCGCCTCACCGGCGCGGAAACACTGCGCTACTTCGGCCGGCTCTACGGCATGAAGGAAAAGCGCATCCGAAAGCGCATCGATGAGTTGACTGCGCTGCTCGATATGAGCGCTTTTCTGCACCGCCGTTGCGATTCCCTCTCGACCGGACAGCTCCAGCGGGTGAATATCGCAAGGGTCATGCTGCACGACCCGCCCTTGCTCATCCTCGACGAGCCGACCCTTGGCCTCGACATCATGACCAGCCGAGCGATTCTCTCCTTTATCGGCGATGCGCGCGACGAAGGCCGCGCGGTGATCTTCTCCACGCACTACATGACCGAGGCGGAGATGCTCTGCGACCGGATCGCCCTCATCCATGAGGGGCATATCCGCGCGCTGGACACCAAGGAGGCGCTTTTCGCCTCGACCGGCACGGACAACTTACAGGATACTTTCCTCGCCGTGGCCACCGGGACACCCACGCCATGAATTGGCGCATCATTCGCACGATATTCCTGAAGGAATGCCTCGATACCCTGCGGGATCGGCGCGCGGTCATCGCGATGGTCGTCGTACCCGTGTTGCTCTACCCCGCGATATTCATCATTGGCGCGCAGGGGCTCATCGTGCAGCAGGCGCGAATCGAGGCCACCGCTTCGCGCGTGGCCGTCAGCGGCGATGCGCGCGAAGTCGTGGCGGCCTGGCTCGAGACCGAAGAGAATGTCGAGCTGCGCGAGGTGGAGGAGCCCCGGGAGGCCCTCTTGTCCGGCCGTCTGGATGCCGTCATCGAAACGGGAGAGGGGAGCGACCCGGAGGCCGGGCTCGATTCTCTCGCCGTGCGCATCCTGTACGACAGCGTAGAGCCGCGCTCGACAGCCGCACGGGAACGCTTGCAGTCCCGGCTTCAGGAGCGTTCGCGGGAACTCGTGCGGGACCGCGTCGCCGCTGCAAACCTGCCGGAGGGATTCGCGCGCCCCTTGGCACTCTCCAGCGAGGATACCGCCAGCACCGAGCGCCGCACCGGCTTCTTCCTCGGGTCGATCCTGCCGCTATTAATGGTGCTGATGCTCGGCGTGGGCGCGTTCTATCCCGCGATCGACCTCACCGCCGGCGAGAAAGAGCGCGGCACTTTCGAGACCCTATTGGCCACGCCCGCGGGCAAGCTCAACATTGTCTGGGGCAAATTCTTGACCGTCTTCCTCATCTGCATGGTCACGGGCATCCTCAACTTGGGCAGCATGGCTGTCTCCGTCCTCTTTCAACTGAGCATGGTCGAGGAAACGCTCGGCGAGTTCGGCCTGACCATCTCGTGGGACATGCTCCTCATTGCCTTCTGCGCCATGGTGCCGCTTGCCTTCTTCGTCTCCGCCATCATGATGGCCATTGCCGTGCTCGCACGCTCGTTCAAGGAGGCGCAGAACCTCGTCACGCCGTTCTTCCTCGCGATGATCTTTCCCGCGACCTACGCCGCCATGCCCGGCATGACGCTCAACGCCTTCAACCAGTTCATCCCGATCGCGAATGTGGCCCTGCTGTTCAAGGCGCTTTTCCTCGGCGAGGCCACCATCGAGGGGGCCTTCGCCGTCATCGTCAGTACGGCCGCGTTCGCTCTGCTGGCCCTGCAACTGGCCACCTGGCTGTTCCAGCAGGACGAAATGCTTCTCGCCGAGGACCGCGGCTTCGCCTTCCTGCGCCGGCGCTCATCGTTCGAGCCGCAATCCACGCCAACCATGACCATGGGCCTGTTTCTCTTCGGATTCACGATGTTGCTGCTCTTCTATCCCGGTACCTACGCGCAGTCGCAGTCCATTTACAGCGGGCTGTTGATTACCCAGTACGGCTTCATCCTGTTGCCCACGCTGCTGCTGCTCTGGTACGCGCGCATCGACCTCCGGGAGTCCCTTTCGCTCCGGATGCCCGGTCTCGCCAGCCTCGCCGCCATCGTGCCCGCCAGCCTCGCATGGATCGTCCTTCAGTCCCAGACGGCCGTGTGGCAGGCGCGTGCCCTGCCCTTTCCCGATGCCCTGCGCGATGCCTTTGAACAGCTCCTCGACACCACGCAAATCGGCGTGATTCCGCTGCTCTTTATCGTCGCGGTGACCCCGGCCATATGCGAGGAAGTCATGTTTCGCGGCGCCATGCTCTCCTCCTTCCGCCGACGCATGCCAGCATGGGCCGCCATCCTGCTCGTCGGGCTACTCTTCGGCATCTTCCACCTGAGCGTCCATCGCCTCCTGCTCACGGCCCTGAGCGGGGTTTTGCTCACATGGATCGTCTACCGGAGCCGCTCGCTTGCGCATGGCGTACTCGCGCACTTCCTCATCAACGGCAGCGCCATCCTGGTTGTCACGGGCAATCTGCCGGAATTCATGCTGCGCGTTCTCGCCGACCCTGAACTCGAGCAGACCGGCCTGCCCATGTGGATGCTCCTTGGCGCCGCGCTCGTCTTCCTCGCCTCCATGGTGGCATTCGCTATGTCCACGCGCCGCCAAGGTAACTCGTTGGCTTGAGCGAGTGCTACTCCGCCGCGGGATGCCCTGCGGGCACGAACAGCACGCACACCGGCGTCGGCGCCTCCAGCGAATGTCCCGAAGGCGTCAGCGCGCCGGTTTCCGCATCAATCGCGAAGACTACGACGGAACCCGACGCCTGATTTGCCGCCAACAGCCACTGCCCGGAGGGATCCAAGTTGAAATTGCGTGGTGTTTGCCCTTGGGTTGAGGTCTGCCCAAGGGGAGAGAGGCGGCCCGACTCCGCATCCACGGAAAACACCGCGATGCTGTCATGCCCGCGGTTGGATGCGTACAGGAAGCGCCCCGAAGGGTGCACGCGAATCTCGGCGGTGGTGTTTGATTCGTCGAAGTCATCCGGCAGCGTTCCGACGGATTGAATGGTTTCCAACGCGCCGTTCTCCGTATCGTAGGAGAAGGCCGTCACCGTGTTGTCCAGCTCATTCACCGCGTACGCGAATGCACCGTTGGGATGAAACGCGAAGTGGCGCGGACCTGCCCCCGGCGCAAGCTCCGCGTGGGGCGGTTCGTTGGGGGAGAGGGCATCACCCTCCACCCGATAGATCATCATCTTGTCGATCCCGAGGTCAGCCGCGAACAGGTACCGGCCATCGGGCGAGAAATTGACCGAATGCGCGTGCGGGTTCTGCTGGCGTTGGTGGACGCTTGACCCTTCGTGTTGCATCACGGAAGTAGCGGGAGCGAGGCTGCCGTCGTCGTTGACCGGAAAGAGTGCGACATTGCCGCCGCTGTAATTGGCCACGGCTACGAGCGTGCCATCCGGCGATACGGCCACATGGCACGGGCCAGGCCCTTCCGACGATTGCGCGTTGAGCAGCGAAAGCGCGCCGCTTTCTGCGTCCACCGCGAATGCACTCACCGCGCCGCCCTCGGACATCTCGCCCACGGCGTACACCACGGGCAGTGTCGGGTGGAGGGCAAGAAAAGAGGGGTTCTCCGTTTCCGCTACAACCCCCTGGGTGACCAGCGCGCCGGTTTCCGAGTTGAGTTCGAGGCGATAGATGCCTTCGCTTTCGCCTCGCGTATAGGTGCCGATATACACCCGCCACGAATCCGGCTGTGCGGTCGCCTCCGGCTGCACAAGGTGGGATGTCATTGCCATCATGGCGATTCCTCCAATACGACGGAAAGTGGTCATCGGGTTCGGCTCCTTCCACGGGGCATTGTCACGAAAACAGAAGACTCCACCATACGGCATTTCATCTGCCTGCACCACCTTCCCCTCCCCTCGAAAATCTGCCATACTGGCCGCGCACCGAACGCGAAAGGAGGTCGATATGAAACGCCGCACCTTCATGGGGGCCATGGCCGCATCCGCTGCATCCATGGCGATGGCGCCGTCCTGGTCCAGCCTGTTGGCGGCCGGGCGAACCCTTCCAAAGCGCCCCTTGGGCAACACAGGTCTCAACCTCTCCGTCATCGGCTTCGGCGGTGTCGTGGCCCGAGGCACGCCGCCCGAAGGCGTCGACCGCGTCGTGGGCGCCTCCGTCGACCTTGGCATCAACTTCTTCGATACGGCCGCCAGCTACGGCAATTCCGAGGAAATGATGGCCCCGTCCATCAAGTCACGCCGCAAGGACATCATCCTCGCCACGAAGACGCGCGAGCGCTCGGCAGAGAAGGCGCAGGAGGAATTCGAGCGCTCCTGCGAAATCCTGGGCACGGACTACTTCGACATGTTTCTCGTGCACAGCATCCAGCACCTCGACCGCGACATCGAGCCGGCCTTTGCCAAAGGCGGCGCGATGGAGTACCTCCTCGAGCGCAAGAAGGAGGGCCAGATCCGCCACCTCGGATTCTCCGCCCATTCCACCGAGGCGGCCCTGGCGGCGCTGGACCTCTACGAGTTCGACTTCTTCTACCTACCCGTCAGCTATGTCTCGTACTTCAAGGGCAACTTCGGACCCGCCGTTCTCGCCAAGGCGCAGGAAATGGGCGTGCCGTGCGTGTCGCTCAAGGCCATGGCCCGTCAAAATTGGCCCGCCGACCACGCACGCGAAGACCGGCCGGAAAAGTGCTGGTACGAGCCCATTGAGGACCCCGAAGAGGCCTCGCTGGCGTTGCGTTGGGCCCTCAGCCAGCCCATCACCAGCGTGCTGCCCCCCGGCAACGAGGAGTACTACCGCCGCACCCTCGCCCTGAGCGAGAACCTCGACCCGATCACCCCCGAGGAAACCGAGCGCCTCCGCACCATGGCCATGGCCGACGAAATGAATCCGCTGTTTCCGAGGTAGAAGCCGGTGGGCGATATGTAGAGGAAGAACGAGGGAGGCCTATGCAGAAGGCATATATCCCTCCACGATTCTCACGGAGATCAACATACTGCCTTGCGGATAGAAACACTTTTCGGGAATGACCACCTTAGCCTTGTGCCGCGATGTCGCAGCCCTAGGGTGATAGGAAGAAACCACAACAACCATTGTTGTGCAATACATGGGGCTCCACAATGAGTAAACCGGTCATAGCTGACAATAAACCAATAGCAGCAAGTCTGTCTCAAGGTTCAGAATATCACTATTGCGCTTGCGGTCGTTCCAAGAATCAGCCGTTCTGTGATGGCTCTCATGCCGGAACGAATTTCAAACCGATCCCCTTCGTTGCCGAAGAGTCGGGCGATTCGTTCCTTTGTCAATGCAAACATACGGGCAACACACCCTATTGTGATGGTACGCACAAACAATTCACCGCTGAGCAGGTCGGCAAGGAAGGCCCGGGGGAGTCGAAATCGGAATCTGCCACACCGGCACCGAAATCAACATTGGAAGAGCCGACCGTAGAATTTATTCATCAACTGGCTCGCGACGGTTTGTCCAAGATTGGTCATCATGGGCCGATGACCTCGATGGGTGTGCCGCGGCACAAGCTGCCCCATTGGGATGACCTTCAGTTGATGGTTGCCCAAATGGCCACAAAGCCGTTAATGGAAGATTGCCCTGTTGCTACGGAACTGGTCATTGGCCCCGAAGCAAAAAAGCCGCTGGTCTTGAAAATTCCGCTGTTTGTATCAGACATGAGTTTCGGAGCGTTGTCTGAAGAAGCCAAAATTGCACTCGCCCGAGGCGCGGAACTTGCCGGCACGGGTATTTGCTCTGGTGAAGGTGGCATGTTGCCGGAAGAACAGGCGGAAAACTCTCGATATTTTTATGAACTTGCCAGCGCTCAGTTTGGTTATCAGGAAGAGTTGTTGACACGGGTACAGGCTTTCCACTTCAAGGGTGGCCAAGGCGCAAAGACGGGCACGGGTGGACACTTGCCAGGCATGAAGAACAAAGGCAAGATCTCGAAGGTGAGGGGAATTCCTGAGGGTACTCCAGCGGTGTCACCCCCTACTTTCAAGGATATTTCTTCTGTCGAAGATTTCGCGCGCTTTGCAGATCGCGTGCGCGAGATTACGGGTGGAATACCGATCGGATTCAAGCTGAGTGCCAATCACATCGAACCCGACATTCAGTTTGCCCTGGATGCGGGCGCCGACTACATCATTCTTGATGGCCGTGGAGGCGGCACGGGCGCCGCACCAGAGATGTTCCGCGACCACATCAGTGTTCCAACGATCCCGGCGTTGGCCCGTGCTCGCCGCTATCTGAATGCACAGAAGGCCAGCGGTCGAGTAACGCTGATCATCACAGGTGGACTCCGTGTGCCCATTGACTTCGTGAAGGCAATGGCTTTGGGCGCCGATGGGGTTGCACTGTCCAACAGCGCTATGCAGGCCATTGGTTGTGTTGGCGCACGAATGTGCAATACGAACAATTGCCCAGCCGGAATCGCTACTCAACGAGCGGATTTGCGTGCGCGACTCGATGTCGATGCCTCTGCTGTTCGCCTCAGTAATTTCTTTCGGGCATCCGTGGAATTGATGCAAGTGATGGCGCGTGCATGTGGGCATGATTCACTCAACAAGCTCAATCAAGATGATTTGGCGACCTGGAATCGGGATATGGCATTCTTGTCTGGCGTGCAATTTTCAGGCTTCGAGAGTATCAATAGCGGTGCGTAACAAGCTGCTGCACCGGAGCATTGCACATTCATGATCCGCAATGACGCCGAATAGACATGGTCAGAAGCCGTCCCCCGTATGGCGCGACGAGCGTGCTCGCGCACGGCTTGAGGCTTGGCACGAGCGGTTCCGGGCGCGCATCCAGACGCCCGTGTCGAGTGAGGTTGTCGATACCTCCTACGGGCCTAGCCATGTACTCGTTGGTGGTCCTGAGAATGGGCCAGCACTGGTGTGTCTGCATGCCATGCGAACGGGCTCCGCTCACCTCCTCTCCGAGTTGCAACTCCTGGCGGGGCAGTTTCGTCTTATCGCTCCCGACCTGCCCGGCCAATCTGTGCTCGGGCCGCCCATCCGCCCCTCGCTATCCGGCCACTCCTTGGCCGACTGGCTCGTGGAGATACTGGACAATCTCAACATAGGAAAGGCGGACATCCTCGGTATCAGTTGGGGAGGGTTCGTCGCCCGGAAAGCGGCATCGGCGTATCCGGAGCGATTCAGTTCTATGGTCCTCATCGTTCCGGCAGGAATCGTGAACGGATCGCACTGGCGAGGGCTCACGCAGATGGCCCTGCCTATGGTGCGCTATCGAATCCGTCCCTCCGAGGCCAACCTGAAGGAGCTTCTTCGGCCGCTGCTGACCGAATGGGATGAGGATTGGGCCGCGTATATGGCCGACACCTTGAATGACATGAGACTGGACCTTCGTATTCCGCCGCTGGCTACGGACGACGAACTCCGCGGCCTGAAGGTCCGGACGCTGGTACTTGGCGCGGACGATGATATTTCGTTCCCGGGGCAGGCAATGGTCGAACGGGTCCGAAGGCTGGTATCCAATGCGGAGGCAGAGCTTCTCCAACAGTGCAAGCATTGCCCACCGACGACCCCCGAGTTTCGCTCGTGGCTCGCGGAGCGAGTGACTACCTTCTTGGTCGGGTCGGAAGATGGCACGAGTGCACGGGGAGAGACCGAGCGGATTCGCGAAGCGTTGGAATGGGTGAATACCGACTACGGCAATGCCCTCAAGCGCTTGGCAGAGTAGAAGCCGCTTGTCTTCAAAAATGGGGACAGCAACCATTTATTGCCGGAATATGGCTACCGAGTGTCCATTCGCGTCAACGGCAATAAATGGTTACTGTCCCCATTTTTCGCCCCCCGCCCGCCACGTGTCGAAATCCGCCAGCAGCTCGATGTGGGCGTCGAAGGCCATCGGTGGGCGCTCGTTCGGGCCGAAGAAGCCCGCATCCATGGCGTCGGTCGCGGCCACCAACTCGCCGGACCACTCCGGCACGCGGTAGCCAATCACAATGACCCCGCCGGATTCGCGATAGGGCTTTCCACGCACCCCCAGCAGGATGGCGCGTTCGCCAATAAGTGCCGTCTCCTCCTCCAGCTCGCGCAGGGCCGCCTCCTCCGGCGTTTCACCCACCTCGACGAAGCCGCCTGGCACCGTCCACAGCCCCTTGCGTGGCTCTACCGCCCGTTGCACGAAGAGGACCGCATCCCCCTTGGTGACGAAGCAGCAGGCCGCCGGCGCCGGGTTCGAGTAGTAGAAGCGCCGCGCACCGGCCGAGTACGGCCGCAGTCCCTGTCCGTCGTCGGCGGCCACCAGCCGTTCCCCGGTGATCGGGCAATAATTCCACGCCATGGGAAGAGGTTTGTCGCTCATGGATAGACGGTAGCAGGGATCGGGACTCCATGCAATGAAATGGGCGTTGATCGCGCCCGTGGCCCCCACTACAATTGCCGCGCACCTTCCTTCAACCATGCATGGGGTATTCCGTGAGCAGACCAAAGAATTGCCTGAAATGTGCCGGCAAGGCCTTCCTTCTGCTGGCGATTGTGTTGCTCGCCGCCGGGCTCTTCGTGCGGTACCAAGGCGTGCAGTACACCCTCGCCACGCTCACGGGCACCTGGGGCAGTGCGCCCGATCTTGCCATCGTGACGGGGGAGAATGCCCCCTGCGGCGGGCAGACGCCCTGTGAGAGCAACCCCATCCGGGTGCTTACTTTCAACATCTTCTGCCGCATGTGCAGCCATCCGGACTCCGGCTACGAGCCGTGGGACGCGCGTGTGCCGCACCTTGTGGAGGTGATGCAACGCTATCAACCCGACCTCATCGGACTCCAAGAGACGGGCACGCAAGCCGACCTGAATGACCTCCTTGCATGGAATCCCTCCCTCGTGGTGCATACATGGCGCGCGGGGCCGCTGGTCTATGCCGATGCCGCCCTTGCCTACGACGCCACCCGCTTCGAGCCGCTCGATTCCGGCTGGTTCTGGCTCAACCCGAATCCCGCCCTGCCCTTCGGGTGGGCCTGGCGCTGGCAGTCCATGCCGCGGTATGTCACCTGGATCTGGCTGCGCGAGGTCGAAACCGGCTTCGTCTTTCTCTACACCAACACCCATTTCGACAACAACGCCCCGAACAAGGAGGCCGCCGCCCTCTTGTTCAACGATATGCTCGCCGAGACCGCCGATTTCTACCCCATCATCTCCACGGGCGACTTCAACACCGAGCCAACCTCCCAGCGCTACGCCAACCTGCGGCACGGCGACCCACCGCGATTCGTCAATACGCACGATCTTGCGCCCGCACCCGCATTCCCGGATTTCGACGCCCTCGACCTTGCAACGCCCCCACCGGGCCGCTACCAGCAGTTCGAGTCCCTGATCGACCATATCTTTGTCGCCGGCCCCATCGAGGCCGAGGTGCGCGAGTGGCGCGTGGACGCCAACCTCTACGGAGATGGCCAGCGTGCCTCGGACCATCCAGCGGTATTCGCCGAGCTTATTCTGCGCATTCCCTGATGCTAGACGGCGCAGTTTGACAAACACGCCCATAAATGGTACCTTTCATTCGCGATATTGACAGCTTTTGGGCGTGATCTGCCTTGCAGCGGCTGCCCCATGCAAGGTGCGTGTTCGCAAATGATTGGTGCAAAATCAGTTGCGGCGTCCGCCCGGAACGGTGCCACAGGGAGTGCAAACGCAGCATTTTGGCTTCCTTCAGTCCAGAAATCATCCAGCAGGTCCTCGCGGCGAACGACATTGTCGATGTAATCGGCGCCTATGTCGATCTCAAGCCGTCGGGGACCGATCGTTTTGTCGGGCTTTCTCCGTTCCAGAACGAGAAGACCCCGTCGTTCCATGTGACCCGTTCCAAGCAGGTCTACTACTGTTTCTCAACCGATCAAGGCGGCGATTTGCTCTCATTCTTACAGAAAGTCGAAGGGCTCACCTTCCCCGAGGCCGTCGAGCGATTGGCCGAGCGGGGCGGCGTTGCCTTGCCCGCCGCATCGGGCTACAGCAAGCGGGATGACTTCGAGCGCAAGCAAGTCGCCGAGTTGGGCTCGTTTGCCCTCAAGTTCTACCGCGATGTACTGGCTGACCCGCTTCGCGGCGGGGATGGGCGCCGCTACCTCGACGGCCGGCACTTCCAGCCGGATACCATCAAGAAATTCGCCCTCGGTTTCGCTCCGGACGACTTCCAGTCATTTGTGGATGCCGCCAGTGCCGCGAAGTACAACGAGCGCATCCTCGAGATTTCCGGCCTGGCCAAGCGCGGTCAGCGTGGGATTCTCTACAACTTCTTCCGCAACCGCCTCATGTTTCCCATTCGCGATACGGCCGGGCGCGTGGTGGCCTTCGGTGGTCGCGACATCACCGGCGAGGCCCCGGGCAAGTACATCAACTCCCCCGAGAACATCGTATACAAGAAGGGTCACACCCTGTACGGCCTCTACGAGGCCCGCGAGGCCATGCGCCTTGAGAAGCGCGCATTGCTGGTCGAGGGCTACTTCGATGTCATGCGCTGCCACGAGGCCGGCGTCGAACATGTCGTCGCCACCTGCGGCACGGCCCTGACACCGGAGCAGGCAAAGCTGATTCGCCGCTACGCCGAGGAGGCCATCCTCCTGTATGACGGGGACGCCGCAGGCATCCGTGCGGCGACGCGCGGTGTGGCCATCCTGATGGGTGCGGGTCTGGGCGTGCGCATTGTCACGCTTCCCAACGGGGCCGATCCCGACGACTACATTCAGGAGGCCGGCGTCGAGGCCTTTCAGGAGCAGCTCGCCAACGCGCGCGACTTCGTATCGTACTACGCCGAGGTGAATGCGGCCCGGCTGGATTCCATTGAGGGCCGCAACGAGGTGGCGAAGGAATTGTTCGCCATTCTCCAAGAGTTGGATGATCCCCTGCGGCAGGATTCCTATCTACAGCACATTGCCAAGGTGCTCAAGCTCAACGACCACTCCGTACGCCAGGCCTTCGGCCGTGTGGCACGCCGTGAAGCGCGTCGGAAGGACCGCAATGACGAGACCCCGGCCTCCAAGGCCACTTTCCGGTCTTACGCTCTCAGCCCCGATGACATTTCCTTCGTTGCCGCCATGTTGACCTACGACGCCGTGCGCGTCCTTGTCGAGAAGGGCATCGAAGATGGCTGGACACCCGGGGATTCCGCATTCGATGAGGTCGTTGCCACCGTGGTGAACGCCGAGGGTGTATCCGTTGATATCGGCGCCTTGAGCGAACGCGCGGGGGCGCTCTATGCCGCCGCGGCCACCGCCGAGGCGATTCCCGAGGCCCAGGCCATCGCCGATACCCGCATGCGCATCAACCAGTTGCGGCGGGATTCGTTGCAGGCCGAGGGCCGCCAGATCGAGGAAGCCATTCGCGCGGCCGATGCCGCCAAGGATACGAGCCGTGTGATGGAATTGACGCAACGGCGTTTCGAATTGCGGCGCCTGATGGACGCGGTGGGCGCCTTGTAGGGCTGGCATGCCCCGCCACGCGGGCAGCTTTTGCGTGGCATGGAGCGATGTATACGGATGACAACCGGTCATCACCACACGGTGGCCGGAGAAACGAGCGAGGGAATAACCGGTATGACGCAGACAGTATCCAAGGCCCGCAAGGCCGCCAATGAGAGCAAGCGCAAGGTCCTGGACAAGGCGAAGTCGAAAGGGCGTATCTCGCTGGACGAGATCAACCGACAGCTTCCCAAGGGCGCCACGCCGGACCTCATGGACGAAATGATGGTCATGCTCTATGGCATGGAGATCGATGTTGTCGACGACTTGCGCATGGACCGCGAGACCGAACGGGTCAACAAGCGCAAGGAGCAGGAGCAGCGCCGCGCCCAGGCCCGCAAGGAAGCCGCGCAGACCCGCCTCGAGCGTGCCGACGACCCCGTGCGCATGTACTTGCGCGAAATGGGCCGTGTGCCGCTGCTGAGCAAGGACCAGGAGGTCGCGATCGCCAAGCGGATCGAGGCCGCCGAGTTCGAGCTTACCGAGGTCTTGCTGAGCACGCCGTACACCTACAAGGAAATCGGCATGATGGCCTCGCGCATCATGGCTGGCCGCTTGAATCTCGCCCAGATCTCCGACATGGAAGAGCCGAAGGAGCAGAAGGCCTTCCTCGACAAGCTGCCGGGCTATGTCGAGCAGCTGGGTGAGTTCGAGAAGCAGATCGAGGCACAGGAAAAGCGTGCCCGCCGCTCGGACATCACGGAAAAGAGCCTCGCGAACATCGCCTCGAAGATTGCCGACCTGCGCCGCGAGCAGGGGCTCATCGTCAATGAGTTCCGCTTGAAGGCCAAGGAAATCCTCAAGATCGTCCGCAAAATCAAGAGCCTCAAGCGCCGCATTCAGACCGCACGCGACGAGATTGACCGGATCGAGCGCGAAGTCGGCTACAGCGCGCAGGAAATCCACGAGATGGCCGTCAAGCTGCGCCGCACCGTTTCCGCCGCGCGCGAGCTGGATGTCGACCGCGAACTCACGCTGGACGCCGAGCGCCGCCTGCAGCTTGCGCAGAAGAAAATCGACCAGATCGAGACCGATGCGCGGCTCGAGAGCGACGAAATCGCCATCCTGATCGAAACCCTCAAGGACAAAGAGGAGAAGATCTACAAGGCCAAGATGGAGTTGGTCGAGGCCAACCTCCGCCTCGTGGTCAGCATCGGCAAGAAGTACACGAACCGCGGCATGTCCTTCCTCGACCTCATCCAAGAGGGCAACATCGGCCTGATGAAGGCGGTCGACAAGTTCGAGTACCAGCGCGGCTACAAGTTCTCCACCTACGCCACCTGGTGGATTCGCCAGGCCATTACCCGCTCCATTGCCGACCAGGCCCGCACCATCCGCATTCCCGTGCACATGATCGAGTCCATCAACAAGCTCGTGCGCACGCAGCGCCGCCTTGTCCAGCAGTTCGGACGCGAGCCCAGCCCCGAGGAAATCGCCGAGGAAATGCAGATGTCGGCCGACAAGGTCCGCAGCATCCTCAAGATTGCCCAGGAGGCCATCAGTCTCGAGACGCCGGTCGGCGATGACGGCGACAGCAACTTCGGTGACTTCATCGAGGACAAGAGCGCCGAGTCGCCCGTGAACGCCACCGCGTTCACCGTATTCCAGCAACGCCTGGACGATGTGCTGGGTGAACTCTCCGAGCGCGAAGAAAAGGTGCTGCGCCTGCGCTTCGGCCTCGGCGACGGCTACCCCCGCACGCTCGAGGAAGTCGGCAGCGTGTTCAATGTCACCCGCGAGCGCGTCCGCCAGATCGAGGCGAAGGCCTTGCGCAAAATGCGCCACCCCTCGCGCGCACGCAAGCTCAAGCAGTTCATGGATTGGTCCGTCACGGACTAAAGCGAATCACACACAATGCACCGCGGCCGCATGCCCCTTTCCGGGCATGCGGCCGCGTTCGTTTTCGAGATCATCTTGACTAATTCTGTAGCCGATGGGTGGTATGTGCGAGGGCATATTGGATACTGGGAAGCGACTCAGGGCAATCCATCAAAATTTGGATGCAGCCTGAAAGGCTGCTGCAATAAAGCCCAGGGTAAGCCTCCGAAGCTCGAAGAGCGCAGGAGGAGCGGCCCTGGGTTCGGCATTGCCCCCACCATCGTGCCCTGAAAGGGTACGACAGGCAACGAACAGTTTTTTATCATACCCCTTCAGGGCATGGTTGTTGGATTGAACTGTTACCCAGGGCTGCGCTCGCCTTCGCGCGGGGCGCTTCGGCGGCTTACCCTGGGCTTTCATGTTGTGCCCCGTTGGGGCACATGAGGTCAAGAGAAATCGCATGCTTTTCCAATGATTCTATGCAAAAAAAAAGCATGCGTCATTCACTTTTCAATTCCGGAGATTCGGCGCGCGCGGGCGAAAATGGCGACATCATTTCTTGGTGCTACGGCTCGAGGCACCACCGGAGTGCGTTGAGCAGGAGACGGGGCAACTGCGGGCTGTCAAAATCGCCGGGGTGCCCCAGCGAGGTATAAAACACCTTGCCGCCATGTGCCGTCGTTCGGGTCCACGCGATCGGCTCGACGGCGTCGTCGACACTTCCCAGTAGAAGCACCTCCGCATCCTCGTCGATCAGCGGCGCAACCCGGTACACATTGCCCGGGCTGTGCCACGGGATCGGTTCAATACCCTCCAGAAGTGCGTGGTTCTCCGCGCCAGTTGCCGCGGAAACGGCCGTTCCCGGCTCGACCGGCCCGTAACCCCGATTCTCGCAACCGAGGACATCCGGCACGAACTCCCACCAGTCCTCGTAGCCCTCGGGGATGGCGCCGTCCGCTTCCCGCACCGCAAAGGCGTGATTCGCGGTGCGGATGCCGAGTACGGGCTTGCCCGACTCGATATGCGCTCGAATCATCGCCATATCCTCGGCAGGCAGGCAAGTCCGGCGCACAAACACGACCAACACATCCGCATCCGCGACAACACCCAGCCCCGGAAACTCATAGGCATTCTCTTCGCCCTCGCGTTGCAGCACCGTCGCTTGAAATCCGTGCTCTTCCGCCAAAAGCGCCGCGAACGGTGGAATCGTCGCGTGCGCCTCGTAGTTGTGCGGATCCTCGCTCACGAGGAACACGGCATGGGGGAGAGGGGACTCGGCGATGGCCGGCAGTGCGAACAGCGCCGTCAACAAGATGCAACTCAGAAGCGTGTAAATGCTCCGCATGACTAGCGTTGCCTTCCCGCACGCGTGGGCTTGCGGTCGTCCTTCACTGGAAACACCATCATCTGCACGATGGATGGATCCTGCGCGACGAGTTGCAGCAGGCGGAGGCTGGCGTCGCTCGGCTTGCGGCGGCCCTGCTCCCAGCTTTGCACCGTGCGTGGCGAGACATTCAGCGTGGCCGCAAACAGGCTCTGCGACATCCGCAGCTTCTTGCGCAAGCGGCTCACCTGCTGGGCCGACACCTCCGGCGGCGGCGCGGGAAGCCGGGTCGTGACGAGGGACAACTTGCCTTGGGTATATGCCAAGCTGCTCTCCAATCCGGCCATGAGCTTCTCGGCTGCACTCATTTTACGCAGGTCTTCCTTCTTCATTGCCCCTTCTTTCTCAGCGTATCGCGCAGCAGCGCGGTGGTTCTGATCTCATCGACGATCCGCCTCATTGCTTTCTTGTCGCTTGCGGTCAGGTCGACTTTCTCATTCTTGCTGTAAATGGCCAAGAAGTGAATCTCGCTAACCTCGGGCAGGTACATGTAAAAGAGACGGCATCCGCCTCGCTTGCCCTTTCCTCTCGAGGCATCGGGCACTCTAAGCTTCCGGATACCTCCCGTGTCTGGAACGACATCACCTTTCCTCGGCTCGGCAATAAGCGCATTCTGGACCTCTCGGAACTGCTCCGGAGGCAGGTAGTCGTCACGCTCGGCCGTGAACGGCGCCGCCTCTACAAACAAAAGATCCATCGTGCTACCTGGTAGTATAGCATAACCGTACCCAACTCGCCTGTCGTTCCGCCCTCTATGGCGCCATCAGTTCCCGAATCGCCTCCATCAGCACCGCTTCGACTCCAGGCGCGACATTGCTCGCCCGGTCGCTCGCCTCGTAGCCGCCCTGGTCGTAGGCTTCCTCCGTGCAGATGTAGGCCGCCCCGTAGTCACTGTAGGCCGCCACGCCGACGGTACGATCCGGCTGCAATTCCTTCGCCGCGAGTTGATACGCCACGAAGGACTCCGCGGGGAGGTGCAACAATTGGGCTGGGCCCATCACCAGGCTGCTCAAGTCCGTCGGGATGCCAGCCTCCACCCGCTCCAACCACGCAAGTTTCGTCGCGGCACCGAAGAACGGCTCCTCGCCCGATGCATTTTCGAGGGACTCGCGGAACGTCGCCGCATCCATGTGCTCGGCGGGAGGCATCAACACCGGGACGGAGCGCCACTCGACATCTTCCGCCGTGAGCGCCGTGCGCTCGGTGGCATCAAATGCCCGCTTCATGCCATCCGCGAGCCGCTCGGCGAGGATCATCCGGTTTTCGTGCGCACCATCGTTGTACTTTCCCGCGCCGATGTCCCCGGCAGCCCCGGTGAAGTGGATGTGCAGGGCCTCGGGCACCGCCAGCTGGCGCAGGAAGCGTGCGACGCCGGGAAAGTCCGGATTCGGGATTCCAGTGCGGTAGTAGCTCTGTGGGTGCACGGCGTAGTAGCTCAACACGGCGATGGGCGCGTCCTCGTTCCACAGACTGATCACCGTGACCATCGGATCGATCAGGCCCTCCGGCTCCGCGCGCAATTCCGGGTCGGCCGTCGCCGTGAAGCGCATCGCCCGCACCGTTCCGTCAGGACCGAGCAGCCGCCGGTTCGACGCAACTTCGTGCACCTCCGCCTCGCCCGCGCCGACATGGGTTACCGGTTGGGCGCGATCAAGCGATGCCTGCACCGCGGATTCCAGCCCTTCGAGAACTTCCCGCGCGAAATCACCGTTGTAGCGGCCGGTCTCAAGGCCGTATTCATTCAGGATGCGCTCGGTAGAAAAATCGCACATGGGGGTATCGTGCTGATGCAGGGCCTGTACGGCCACGCGCGCACGCTCCGTTCCCGCCCCACGAGCAAGGGCATCCCGAAAGGCGTCATGCCCCTCGTTCGAAATACCGATCCAGTCGATGGCAGAAAGGACGATCGGGTCACCCGCTCCCAGCAGCACGACCCCCTTCGCCCGCAACCCGAGGTCCCAATGCCCCTCCGTCTCTCCATAGGCCAAAGGCGCCCCAAGCGGCGGCGTGACATCCATGTCGAAAGTGGCCAACCGCAGGCTGGATTCCGCTGTGGCGGGAAAGGAAAGGAACAAACTCGCTGCAATCAACCCCAATATTCTCATCGCCGTTCTCCTCGTATGGTGATGGCCTGAGGATACACGACGGACCGTGGCCGTGCATTGCCAACGCGTTGGTGCCGCCACGGCCCTTGCCAGGGCCCGCGCGATGCGGTAGGCTAGCTTCAATACGAGGTACAGCGTAGGGGCTGGACATCGTGCACACGATCCGCACACAGCCCGGGAAATCCGGATTCGAACCACAGAGGCACGGAGAGCACGGAGAGAATCTCCGATGTGGCCGGTCTCCTGCGCGTCCGCCGAAGCCTTGGCGAAGGGGGAACCGCGCCACTCTTACGACCGTCAGGTCTCCCGGCTCGGCGGCCTTCGCGTTGTCCGTGGCCCGCCCTGCCGCGAGCGCGGGGTTGGCGAAGCTCAGCTTCGCGGGGAAGAGCATTCCCAAGTGCAACTTGGGAGCGAGTGAATAAGTACTGATGCCTTTGATCGGAGTGTTTAGCATGAATTTGTCGCTATGTTTTGCTTTGTGCGTTTTTGCTGCAGGTTATGAGCCACCTGCGGACTGGAAACCTAGGACTCCTGAGTTTGACGAAGAGCTGGTGCTTGGATTTGAGCGCGTGTTGGTGGTAATAGAAGGGGGAGAGGCAGGTGAGCCGGCGAGTCCGGCGTTTGCCCAGGATTTGATTCGGGAGCGTATTGTTGAACTGGAAGGAGAGATGGGGCGGAATGAGTTGCTTTCCAGCCTGATGCAAAGCTTGCTTGTCAAGGAGCCCCCGGCAGAGACATCAAGGGAAGCGCGTATTCTTATGTCGATGGGCCTGCGATTTCTCTTGGCGGAAACGGATGTCAGGACATTGGTGCGAATGCTTGCACCGTTCTGGTCGCCAGTTGATGAGCGCATAAATGCATCAATTGGAAACTATTTTCAGGCAGCAGCATTAAGCGAAGATCCGAATCAATACTTTGTTGATTTCACTGTCTTCATCGATTTGTTGCACGACGAATGGGCGGTAGGTTCAAGCGAATTGGATGGTTTGGTGGACTATATGTATGAACGCCAGGCCATGATGGCATGGCTGGCGATGCTGGGGTTGGACGGTGTCGACGAAGAGGATAGAGAAGAACTTCATGAGCGAGTGTCGAAGGTTCTTCACCCTTACAATGACTATTATCGGACTCGGCCTGATAGACTGCTTCCCGGCACGCGCGAGGGCTTGCACGAATTGCTCGTCGGGTACTCCCAAGACGATTCCCTCTGGGCGCGGGTGTTCGTGGCGGAAATCCTGAACAAGGTTCCGTACATGCGGGACCCGGAGATCGAGGCGGCCCTCCGCGACGACCCGCACTGGCTCATCCAGCGGCGCATGGCGTATCTGGATGACGAAGCGGAGCCGGATTCTGAAACCACAGATGAACGCTGATGCACGCAGATGTTCCGGCGATCACCACTGCGGGCGCCATTCGCATCCGCGTTCATCTGTGTTTATCCGTGGTTCAGAAAATCTCCTCAGTAACGCCGGTGCTCCCCGACTGCTATGCTCGGTCACGCGATGGCGTAGGCGCAGATTGGCGAAGCCCAGCTTCGCGGGCAAAGGCATTCCCAGGTGCAACTTGGGAGCAAGGGGAACTCAATCGACAAGGGGTATATGCTCGTGAGGAGCTCAATTTACTATGCCGCCGTTGGATTGGCATTGTCAGTTTCGGGATGTCTTCCGGGTCCTTCTGCAGAGCAGATACCCGCAGATTGGGCGCCCGCCCGACCTGAGCCAAGCGCGGCATTTATTGAGGGTTTTCGCAGCTTTGTCGAGGACATGCGGGAGAGGAATGAGCTGGGTCCGCGTGTTGATGGCAATGAAGAGCTACGCCGATATTTGAGCGAGCATATTGCGCTCACAAGCCGAGAAGAGGTTCTGGCGAATCTCGTGCAGGCGCTGATACTTGCCGATGATGCATCGGAGTTGCCTCTGGAAGAGAGGCAGATCATGATACTGGGGCTCATGGAGTTTCGCCCGGGTAACGAAGAATTGTTCTTGCAAGCGGCACTTTATTGGCCCCCAGACGAAAATGTTGTAAGTAAGGATGCCCTTATTGGCCTCATGACTCCGGGGTACCATATTGACTTCGTGGTTCAAACGCTTGAGCAGGCTTGGGCCGAAGATGACCACAAATACGATGGTCTCGTCGATCTCTTCTACGAAACGCAAGCCCATTTGGCATGGTTGGCGATGCTTCGGCTGGATGGTGTCGGTGAAAGGAAGCGGGACCAGCTCTACGAGAGATTGCAAGAGGTTCTTCACCCGTACAACGACTACTACCGCACCCGCCCAGACGAGTTGCCTCCCGGCACGCGCGAGGGCTTGCACGAAGTGCTCGTCGAGTACTCCCAAGACGACTCCCTCTGGGCGCGGGTGTTCGTGGCGGAGATCCTGAACAAGGTGCCGTACATGCGTGACCCGGCAATCGAGGCGGCCCTCCGCGATGACCCGCACTGGCTCATCCAGCGGCGCATGGCGTATCTGGATGAGGAGGAGGAGCCGGATTCTGAAACCACAGATGAACGCTGATGCACACAGATGTTCCGGCGACGGCCACTGCCTGCGCTGTTCCCATCCGCGTTCATCTGTGTTTATCCGCGGTTCAGACAATGCCAAACGAGGGGAAATGACAAGCTTACTTTTGGTCGCGCTCTCTCAGGACCTGAATTAACGCTTCGGGGTGGTCCGTCTGAATGCCATCCGCGCCCCATGCGAGGGCATCGGGCCAGGAATCGCGGTCTTGCTCGTCGACAATGACGATGGCCCCGGCATCATGGCAGGTCTGCATGAATGTGGGGGAGAAGTGCCGCCACACGGCCGCGACGACCAAGGGCTGTGTGCGTTCGAGCAGGGATTCAAGATTCCGCTCCGGGCCGGGGTCTGGCATGGCGATGCACTCGGGGCAATGTTCGGCCAGCCGCTCGACGATGCGGGCGCCCACGCCGTACCAGATGGTATGCGCCGTCATGTCGTATGCCCGCACCAACTCCACGAGTTTCTCGACATCCCCGTCCTTCAAATCGAGATAGATGCCGACACGGCCCCTGCACAACGCAAGAATCTCCTCGAAAGTCGGCACGCGCGTCTCCGCCCACTCGGGACCGACCCGGCTGCCGATGTCAACGGCCCGCAACTCCTCGAGCGTCATCTCCCGCACGACGCCTGTAGAGCCATCGACGGTGTACGCATCGATCGTGGCGTTGTGGATGCTGACGAAGTGACCGTCCGCCGTTGTGCGGATGTCGATCTCGACGAAATCCACCCCGAGTTCGATCGCGCGCTCGTACGCCGGGAGCGTATTCTCGGGAATGCGGTCATGCGCGCCCCGATGAGCCACGACATACACCCCGCCCTGATTGGGCGGCGGGAGAGGCAATACGCGCTCGGCCGCGGCGGAACATAAGGTCACGATGACCCCAAGCCCGAGCATCATCAGACGCACCATTGCTCACTCCTCCTCATCAGCCGCCCGCAGCTTCGCTTCCAGCTCCCGCAGGCCGATCATCGCGTTTGCATCGATGATCTCACCGGCCTCGAGCATCGCGATCGCTTCGTCAAGGGGCATGGTGACCACCTCGATGAATTCCTCGGATTCCGGCCGCGCCTCGACATGGGTCAGGCCGGTGGCGAGGTAGATGTAGTCGACTTCGGTGGTGTAGCCGGGCGAGGGCAGGCACTTTGCCAACAGCTCGAGCCGCTCCGCTTGCAACCCCACCTCTTCCTCAAGCTCCATGCGCGCGCGGTGCTCGGGGTCCTCGTCGCCTTCCAAGCGGCCCGCGGGCAACTCAAGGAGATACGCCTCCACCGCCGGGCGGTACTGACGCACGAGGGTTACGACGCCGTTCTCGTACGCGAGAATGCACACGCCGCCGTCATGCTCGACCACATCCCGCCGGGCCTCGACACCATTGGGCAGTCGCACCGTACCGACGGACACGGCAAAAACCGCGCCCTCGAAATGCCGCTTGCGCTCGATCCATTCTTCCATCTGGGTCTCCCTGGCCCCGTCAGTCCCCACTCGTCACTGGAAAATTGGTCGTGGAGCCCGAAAATCCCCCCTAACCCCCTTTGTCAAAGGGGGGGCTCGCGGGCATCACTTGGAATCAAAGTGGGACTAAGTGACTCAAGACCCCATGATTCCCTAGCCTTTTCGTCGCGATTGACGCCATTCGACGCCCGCATTCATCCCCCTTTGGAAAAGGGGGACCGAGGGGGATTTTCCGGCTCGGACTTAACGGTCGAGTACCTTATTCCACTCGGCGATGCGATCGGCGTGTTGCTCCAGGAGCGGGGCCGTGTCGCCCTCAATCTTGATGGACTGGATTGCGTCACCGCCGCGAATGGCATTGACGACCGCCTGGTCGTCGTCGGAGACGACCTTGCCGAACACGGTGTGCTTGCCATCGAGCCAGGCCGTTTCGATGTGGGTGATGAAAAACTGGCTGCCGTTCGTGCCGGGGCCCGCATTGGCCATCGAGAGAACGCCGGGTCCGTCGTGCGGCAACGCGGGAGTGCACTCATCCTCGAACTTGTAGCCCGGGCCGCCGGTGCCCGTTCCTTGCGGGCATCCGCCCTGAATCATGAAGTCGTCAATCACCCGGTGCCACGAGAGGTTGTCGTAGAACCCGCGCTGGGCAAGGTTGACGAAGTTCGCCACCGTGACCGGCGCCTGCTCGGCAAACAGGGTCAAGTTGATGTCGCCTCGGTTGGTGGAAATGACGGCGGTCAGTGCGCTCATGAAATAAACTCCCGATTCATGGTTGGTTTGATTGGATATCGTTGGCTACTGGGTGGCTGTTAGTGCGCGACGGCCTGCGGCTGACGCGCGATGGTTGCGGAATCGCGAGGCGTCACCACCATGCGCATTCCGTATCGCGGACGCAAGGTGATGAGGGGTTGCGTCTCGACGACATGCCCCGGCTCGAGGTCCAACTGCCACTGCTGCGCGATCGAGGCGAGAATCAGAACCCCCTCCATCCACGCGAAGGGCTCGCCGATGCAGGTGCGCGGACCCCCACCGAATGGAATGTAGCAGTGCTTCGGCCGATCGTCCACTTGCTCACCACTCGCCCAGCGGTCCGGGTCAAAGCGCTCCGGCTCCGGCCAATAGCGCTCATGCCGGTGCATCGCGAAGGGGCTGAACAGAATGGTCGACTCCGCGGGCACCGTGTACCCGCCCAACTCGAAAGGCTCGAGGTTCTTGCGCCCGAAGGCATGCGCGGGAGGATAGAGCCGCATCGATTCCGCGAACACTTGACGGGTATACGGCAAGCTGCGCATGTCCGCCGCGGTTGCCGGTCGCCCCCCAAGCACGCTGTCCACCTCCGCGTGGAAACGCTCGCGCACTTCCGCGTGTTGCGACAATAGGTAGAGCGTCCAGGTCAGTGCGTTTGCAGTGGTTTCGTGACCGGCCAGGAACAGCGTGACGACTTCGTCCCGCACCTGCTGCATCGACATCTTCGTGCCGTCTTCCTCGTCCACGGCATCGAGCAGCATCTGAAGCAGATCCTCGTGCCGCTCGGGATCGGCCATGCGCTCTTCGATAATCCGGTTGATCGTCTTGTCGATCCGCCCCCGCGCGCTCATCATCTTCCGCGTCTGCGGCAGGGGCAGCTTGAGCATCAAAGGCGCCAGCGGATTGGCCAAGTGCGCGAACAAATTCATCGCGTCATCCAGCGCGTGGCCAATCTCGGCCGCCTCCTTGCGCACATCCGCATCAAAAAGACATTTGCCCACGACATTCATCGTCACATGCATCATTTCGCTGGCCATGTCATACACGCTGCCGGGTTCCCATCCCCTACACATTTCCTGCGTGTAGTCGACCATCACCTGTCCGTACCCGGTGATGGCCTGGCCGTGAAAGGCAGGTTGCATCATCTTGCGCTGGCGGCGGTGCACCTCGCCCTCACTGGTCAACAGGCCCTGCCCGAGCAGCACCTTGCCCACCAGCTCCAGGCCCCGGCTTTTCGTGAAATTTCGATGCTGCAGCACGAGCACCTGGCGCGTCAGCTCCGCATCGCACACGAAGTACATGTGCCGGCCGCCCACCTTAAAATAGACGAGGTCCCCGTATTGCTGGCGAAGCCCGTGCAGAAAACCGCAAAAATCCTTACCGAACGCCAGGATATTGGTCAGTGGGTTGAGCGGGCGCGGGCCCGGTGGGCGTTTCAACGATGCCATTGTTCTGGAATTGCTCCACGGTTGGAAGGGGGGCGCGGTACCGAGTTCGCATTTACGAACGCGTCGCGAACCGTGCCCTCTCCGGCGATTCCCCCGCCAAGTAGAGATGCAATTGTACCCCAGCGGCACGGTTGGATTGAACCCGTAGACACGGGCAAGGCCCCCCTTTAGTGAATACTACCACCGAGATCGGGATTCGTTTCGTTCACTTTTTGAACGACTCGGGGCGGAAGTAGAAAAGAAAGTATTGCAATAAACTATGGACAGTGATATCTTAATCACACAATAAATGGTATCAAGCGCCAGTATCAATCAATATCTGGTGCCAGCTCGCTCATACCGGGGGGAATTTCCCATGATCAAGCGCGCGCTCCTTTTCGCCTGTCTCATCGGAGCCACACACGCCGCTGCAGCCACTTGGTTTGTGGACGCCAACGCATCCGCTGGGGGCGATGGCACCACCTGGCAGAGCGCGTTCATCGAACTCCAACCCGCCATTGATGCCGCCCATGCCGACGGCGGCGGGGAGGTCTGGGTGGCCGCTGGCGTCTACGACGAGGCTCGGCCCGACAGCGAGACGGGTTCGCTCGTGATGCGCCCCGGCGTGGCACTGTACGGCGGCTTCAACGGCACCGAGTTCGCCCGCGAATCGCGCAATGTTGCGGAAAACGAAACCATTATCGACGGCTCGACGGCCAAAGGCGGGGAACCCGCTACGCACGCCGTGAAAGCGGCGAGCAACGCACGGCTGGATGGATTCACCGTGCGCCTCGTCTCCGACAATGCCTTCGTCAGTGGCGCTGGCATGCTGGTGGACGGCACTTCGCCGGTGATCGCCAACTGCCTGTTTGCCGATCTGCAGGGATTCTTCGGCGGCGCGATTGCCGTGCAGAACGGGGCCTCGCCCGTTGTGGTAAACACCCGCTTCGAGGGAAACAGCGGCTTTTTCGGCGGCGCCATCGGCGTCTCGGGCGCAAGTCTGCAAGGCACGGACCTCGTGTTTCTGGGCAATACCGCTGCCACGGGCAACGGCGGTTCGGTTTTTGCGCAGGAGAGCACCGTCACCCTGTTCAACAGCACCTTCGAGGCCAATACTGCTGGACTGGGCGGCGCAATCTACCTCGACACGAGCACGGCGACCCTCACGGGCAATCAGTACCTCACGAACATTGCCTCGAGCTTCGGCGGCGCCATCGCAGCAGAGGAAAACGCGAGCGTTCTCCTCACCCGCGAGTGGTTCGAGGGCAATCAGGCGGGCATTGGCGGCGCCATCGGGTTCGATACCGGCGCCTCGGGGCAGATCCGTACCAGCATCTTCTGGGGCAACACCGCCGACATCGGCGGCGGCGTCTACAGCGGCGTGTCCGCCTCGGTCTCCCTGGCCAGCAGCACCCTCACCCAGAACGAGGGCATCGATTTCGGCGGCGGCATCGTGGTTGCCACCGCCGGCTCGGCGAGCATCCTCAACACGATTCTGTTCGGCAACACCGGGTTCGATGTGTTTACGCCTGCGCCGCAGACGATCGCAGCATCGTTCAGCATCATCGGTTCCGGCTTCACCGGCGACGACACCGTATTGAGCGTGAATCCACTTTTCATTGATGCAGACAACGGGAACTTCCAGCTTCAGGAGTTGTCCCCCGCCATCAACGCCGGGACAGCACAGGGCGCGCCTTCCACCGATTTCCTCGGCTTCCACCGGCCCAGCGGCGCTGGCGTCGATATCGGCGCTTTCGAGTTCGATCAGGGACCGCCCATCGATCCCGGTGATGGCGACGGAGACGGCGATGGCGATGGAGATGGGGACGGTGATGGCGACGGAGACGGGGATGGTGACGGCGACGGCGACCCCGATGTGCCCGTCATTCATGCCGACCGCAACAGCACCGCGGAGAATCCCGACGGCACCACCTGGGAGACGGCCTTCCCTACCCTGCAAGCCGCGATCGACGCTGCCGAGGCAGTGGGCGGTGCGGAGGTATGGGCCGCCGCGGGCGTTTACAACGAGCCGCGCCAATCGACGCGTATCGTCTTCGGCGAAGGCACGGCAACACCCATCGAGGCCAATTCCGGCTCCCTGCAGATGCGCCCGGGAATTGCGGTCTACGGCGGCTTCGCCGGCACCGAGACCGAGCGCGGCCAGCGCGATCCAGCGCAAAACATGACCGTAATCGACGGCGCCACGGCCCGTGGCGGACAAGCCGCATGGCATGTCGTGCTTGCCGCGGAGGGCGCCCGGCTGGACGGCTTCACCATCCGAGGTGGACGCGGCCGCGACGACATCATCCTCGGTGACTTGCACCTCGGCTCCTTCGGGGCCGGTCTCAATGGCGACGGCGTCTCAATGACCATCGCCGACTGCAACTTCCACGACAATCGTGCGCGCTTTGACGGCGGCGCGGTTTACTTGCTCAACTCCGGCTCCACATTCGAGCGTGTCGTCATCGGAAGCAATTTCGCGAGCCGTGGCGCCGGCCTCTTCCTCTCCGGATTCACCGGTTCCATGCAGTCCCTCACGCTCGTCGGCAACGAGGCCGAGATCGGCGGGGGCGCCTTTGTCTCGAGCAGTTCCTTTACCGCCCAGGACTTGCATGTCGACGCCAATAGTGCGACGGACCTGTTCGCATCCCCCGCGGTGTATCGCGGCGGCGGCTTGTACCTTCAACAAAGCACGGCAACGGTGAACGGTTTTGAATTGACCGGCAACAGCGCCCGGCGAGGCGGCGGCATTTCAGCCGTTGACTCAACCCTCGTTATCTCCGACGCCTCCAGCACGATGAACACGGCCGCCGACTCCGGCGGCATGCTGGATCTCAACGGCGGCTCGCTCACCATCGCGGGTCTGGAGGCATCGCGCCACGGGGCCGCGGTCGGCGGCGTGCTCAATGCCCAGGCCGCCACGGTCGCAATCGATCAGGCCTCCTTCACCTCCAACAACGCGGAAGCCGGTGGCGTGATGAACCTCGTCAACACCCAACTCACCGTCGAGCGAAGCCGGTTTCATCGCAACCGCGCGAATGAGGGCGGCGCCCTTCGCCTCGTGAGTAGCAACGGCGCCTTCACGAACTCCGCGTTCACCGACAATGTGGCCGTGACCAGCGGGGCCGCACTCGACCTCGATATCCTCTCCATGGCGGACATTGTCCACACCGTCATTGCGGGCAACCGGGTGCTGGAGCCTCAGTTCCTGGCGGGGCAATTGGCGCGGGGCGCCGCGCTCGATGTGCGCCGCACCTCGGGCGATGCCCTGCGACTCGCCAACAGCATTCTGTGGGACAACGCACCCGCCGGTCTGGTCATCCCCACTACCGCGGGACTCGAGGCAACCCACACCATCGTCGAAGGTGAGGCGCTCGATGGCGAGGGCAATACCAACGAGGATCCGCTCATCGTGAATCCTCGACGCGGGAATGTGCGCCTCAAGGCCGATTCTCCCGCTATCGCCGCCGCCCCGATCGTGGACGGCGTTGACACCGACATCAACGGCATCGAACGGCCCGAGGGCCTCGCGGATATCGGCGCGCACCAGTTTATCGACCTGGACGAGGATGGCATGGCCGACGACTGGGAGGAAGAGGTTGGTCTCGACCCCACTGTCGCGGATGGCCATATCGACGATGCGGGCAATGGCCTCACCAACCGGATGGAGTACGAACTCGGCACGGATCCCTTCGACGCCAATGACCCGCCCAGCGTCGTCTTCGTGCGTGCAACGACCGGCAGCGACGACCTTGGCGAAGGCACCGAGGCGAGCCCCTGGAAGACCATCAACTTCGCGCTGGCGGAGGTCAAGGCCCTCACCGGCGACTTCAACCCCGTGCGCATCGTTGCCTTGACAGGCGCCTACACCGAGTCCGTCTCCTTGCCGCCCTTCACCACGCTGCAAGGCATGGGCGCGAGTACCCTGCTCGAGCACGCCGCCCCGGGCGCTGGCCCCTCGCGTCCCGCAACCGTCACGATGGCGTCCAACACCCTTCTCACAAACCTGCGCGTACGGCGTCCCCCGGGGGCGAGCGGCGCCCACACCCTCGTGCGCGCCAAATCCGACGATCTCGTGCGCATTCGCGCGGTCTTCTTCGACGGCGTCAATCACCCCTCCTCGACAGGACTCGAAGTGCAGGGCAATGGGAAGCTAACCGGCTCGATTCGCGCGAGTGAATTCCGGGACCTTGGTCTCGGCGTTCTGTTGGATGACACCGGCTTCGTGGTGACCCGCTGCCGGTTTGGCGATGGCGTCACGCTGCCCGTGCGTATCCAGGATGAAATTCCCGCCGGCGCGTTGACTCTCGGCTCCGTGAATTTCCCCGCCACGAGCGGATTCAACCTGTTCTCCGGCTCAGGCCTCGCGGTGCAGAACCTCACCACGCAGATTGGGCTCGGCCAATACAACGCCTGGAACACCACGGACCCGGCGGCAGTGTCCGCCCGGATATCAGGCAATCTCGTGGTGGAACCGTTCCTGGGCCAGTTGCCTCAGCGCCAATCGTTCGTCATTCGCGCCAATTTCGAGGAAGGCTTGCCGGAGGGCGTGATTCCAAGTTTCCTCCTGAATGGCCAGTCGGTCAACGGCACCTACAACGCCGCGCTGGATGCCTACATCATCCAGAACATACCCGTCGGCTCCCACATCTTGCGGGTGCTAGCCGAGGGCTTTACCGAGGCTGTCCTCCTGCTCGACATGGCCATCGACGACATCATCTGGAGCGAGGCCCTTGTCACCATTGGCATCAACGCGGATGTAAACGGCGATGGCGTGGTGGATGCCATCGACATTCAGATGGTCATCAACGGCGCGCTCGGTTTCTCGGATGATCCGCGCCTGGATGTGAATCGTGATGGCAACATTGACGCCGTTGATGTGCAGGTGACGATCAATCAGGCGCTTGGCCTCTAACACCCAGGCCGAAACGCGTAGACCAACTCGATGGGTTGCCGGTTCTACTCGCCGTTGGTTTCGGCGGCCCATTCCGCGTAGCGCTCGGCGATACGCGCTTCCTCGGCGTCGCCCGCGTGCACCACGACGCGATACCGAAGGTGCAGGACTTCGCCCTGCGGAATACCATAGCCCTCCTCGAACCAATACAAGGGAGTGGGGGACAAGAAGCCGTAATCCCGCGTAAACCACGGCGACGGGTGCCACGGGTTGCCGGTGTGGTCGAAGATCGCCAATCCCTCCGTGATGCCATCGCGCGTGCCGCTGGCATCGCACCAGGCGGAAGGCTCGCCGTGCGTTCCCTCGGCATTGAGGGCCCCCTCGGCGTTGACCATGGTTCCGCCCGACTCCACGCTCAATTCGGGCCGCATGCGCGCGGAAAAGAGGGAGTGATTCGTCTTGCGGATATGAATATCCGTCAGCGCGTGCAGACGAATGTCCACATCCAGCGCCCATGCATCCTCGCCAAGTTCCCGCACGACGAACACGCGTTCATCACGAATGATGGGCTCCTCACCGGGGATTTGCCACAAGCAGGTATCGCGGAAACGGACCACATCGCTCTGCTCGACTTCCACAGCCGTTCCCTGCGACACAATCTGCCCGCGAGCGTTGGAGTCCTGCCAGAAATTACCGCCATTCACAAAGTCACACCCGAAAAACAACGATTGGTGGTGAGGAAACGGCCTCGACGACTCCGTCGTCACCGATTCCCCAGAGGTAGGACCATTCACGGGGTAGAAGTACGGGTACTTCTGCTCCGGCCCGGTCTTGTACTGCGTGAGCAGGGTATCACCACGAAGCACGCGAACGGAGTCCGTTCCCTGTTCGATGCGCAACTCCCCGGCAACCGCACTCACGGCCAGAAGGGCCGTCAATCCGCCAATCGCGAGCGCCCTCATGGCGCTTCCACAATGGCGGAATTGCTGTCCAGGCTCAGTCCCAAACGCACGAGGTGAGCCTCCACACTCTCTCTGGCCAATGGCCACAAGGCCTCCGGCGTATCGTCGTATGCCTTCGGCACAATCGTCTCCATGGTCCGTAATCCCTCCTCGAACGCAGCCCGAATGCGCTCTTCGCGCCAGAGGCGGTGCTCGATGGTTTTTTGAAGGTACTCCTTCGGCTTCCTCACCGGCATTCCATGCGATGGCAACAGCATTTTGAACTCAACTGAGAGCAGACGCTCGAGGGAAGTCAGAAAGGCATCCATGTCACCGCCGATGCGCCGCGAGATCACGACCGTGCCGGGATTCGCCACCATGTCGCCCGCCAGCAGCGTTTTCGTTGCGCGCTCAAGAAAGCACAAGTGGCCGGGGTCATGACCGGGCGTGTGGATGGCCTCCAATTGCCAGCCCGCGCCGCCCTGCACCCTGATGATCTCCCCATCCTCGATGAGACTGTCCACCTCGAATGCGACCTGCCGGGCCGTTTCCCCGTGCGCGCGAATGGGCACTCCGAAATGATCGCGCAGGCGCTCCGCCGCTCCAACATGATCCCGGTGCGAATGCGTGAGCAGAATGCTCGTCACGCCCCCGCCCATGGATTCCAACTGCTCGATAAGGTAGCGCGTCTCGCTTTCCTCCGTTGGCGCCGGGTCGATTACCACGAGCGATTCATCCCCAACCACAAAGCAGTTCGTGTGGGTGGCCGGTGGTAGCGCATCAGACGCCAAGGGCACCAGATGCACGCCGTGGCGCAGCTCCAGCCGGCCCGGGAGTCCCGGCGCGCGTTCCGTGGTGCGTTGAAGGCAGGGCACGGAAGCAGGGTAGGCGTGCCGCGCCAGTTGCTCCAACGCGTACGCAACCGGCGGAGGAATGCGCAGCTCACCCTCGTGCCAACGGCGGCGCGCCTCGGGCGCCGTCATCCAATCCACGGCCACGATTTCGCCATCCTCGTGGCAGGCGGAGCATTCACCCGCGTGGCGATAGAGAAAATACTGCGTGTCGAACCGCATCGGCGCGAAGATGGGCGTTACCCAACGCCCCGCGGCTTCAAACCGGTCGGCATCCAGCGCGACTCCCGCGTCATCCAGGATCGCATCAAACGAGCGCTCGCCCGCGAGCAGGCCGTGCTGCCACGCTTTGCGTTGCTCGAGCGGCGGCGGGCAATCGCAACAGCAGAGAATGCCCGCCTCTTCGAACACCTCGCGCGCGACGGCGTGGATGGCGCGGGCAGTCGCCTCATCCGGTGCATTGATGACCCGATGGACGCCTTCTTCCCGGTCAATGCGGCCGCCGGGAAAGACATGATAGTTTGCCATGAATCGCAACGACGGCGCTCGTTTCACGAGCAGAATGCGCGGCGTTGGCTCTTCGCTCATCACGAGACCGCACACCGCCGGCCGCGGCTCGGCAATTTCACTGGGGATCTGCACGCCCTGTCTCCTCGTTTTCAGCCCATCAGGCTACAGGGTGAGTGCGCGGGCATACAAGTCGTTCGCTACGACTCCAGACGGGCCTCGATGGCCGAGAGGCGCTCTTCGATGGCGATCAGCTTGTTGATGATGATGATATGCGTTTCTTTCGCATCGATCCCCACGGGGGAATCCGCGCTGGTGATGCGTTGCTCAATTTGTGTCCGCATATCGGGGGAAACATCCATCATCGTACCGGCTCCCATGGGCCTCAGCCCTTCAATCCCGACATGGCAATACCCTCGATGAAGGTTCGCTGCGTCAGGAAGAACAACGCGATAATCGGCAGCGTAATCACCGTCGACATGGCCATCAACGGGCCCCAGGCCGACTCATGGTTCGACTGAAAGCTCTGAAGTGCCAGCGCAAGCGTCCACTGCCGGTCATCCTGCAGATAGATCAGCGGATTGAGGAAATCGCCCCACTGGAACAGGAACATGAACAGGGCGCAGGTCGCCAGCGCGGGTTTCGACAGCGGCAGAATGATGCGCGAGTAAATGCCAAACTCCGAGCAGCCGTCGATGCGCGCGGCGGCGCTCAAGTCTTGCGGCACACTCATGAAGAACTGCCGCAACAGGAAAATGTAGAAGGGTACACCCAGGAAGTACGGCACAATCAGTGGTAGAAAGGTGCCTGTCCAGCCCAACTCGCGGTAAAGCACAAACAAGGGGATGAGCACCACCTGGTAGGGCATCATCATCGTGGCCAGCACCATCACGAAGAGCACATTGCGTCCGCGCCAGGGGATGCGCGCAAACGAGTACGCCACCAGGCTCGAACTCAACACCGTGCCGATGACGGCCATGGTGCAGATGAACAGCGTGTTCCGCAAATTCAGAGCGAAATCGATCATGCCGAACGCGGCCGGGTAGTTTTCCCAGTGAAAGCCCACGCGTTGCAGCACCTCGGCCTCGTCCGGCCAGACCTCAACCGTGCCCGATGGCAACGCGAGGATCCACATGCCCCGGTCATTGTCACCAATCTGGGGGCCGATCTCGCCCGCATGCTGCACCAGGCGCCGGCCCTCGTCGTCCACTACTTCCGTCGTCGGAATCCATTGCGGCGGTTCGCCCGAGGGCGTGAAGATGCGTGCCTCGTGCTTGAACGAGGTGGACAGCATCCACCCAAAGGGCATGAGGAAGGTCATCGAGAACAAGCCGAGCAAGACGGCCGTAATCGCGCGTTGTACCTGTCTATTCCCCATGGTAGTGCACCCATCGCCGCGAGCTGATCAGGATCGTAACCGTGATGCTCAACACCAGTACGAACAACATCCACGCCAAGGCCGAGGCATACCCCATGCGCAGGTAATTGAATGCGTTTTGATACAGGTACAGGGCGTAAAACAGCGTGCTGTCCGCGGGCCTGCCCGTGCCGGCCGTCATCACGAACACTTCCGTGAAGTACTGGAAGGCAATGATGAGGCCCATCACCGTGTTGAAAAGGATCGTCGGGGTGATCATTGGGATCGTGATGTGCCGGAACTTCGTGAACGGCCCCGCGCCGTCAATGTCCGCGGATTCATACAGCGAACGCGGTACATCCGTCAGCCCGGCCATGAACACCACCATCGGCGTGCCGATGGCCCAGAGGCTCATCATGATGAACGAAGGCTTCGACCAATTCGGGTCGGCCAGCCAACCCGGCGTGGAGGTGATGCCGAGTTGGTTCAACACGCCATTGATCAGGCCGCTGTCGGGATTGAAAATCCACAACCACAACACCGACGACGCCACAATCGGCACGATCGACGGCAGAAAGAAGATGGTGCGGAAGACAGTCGTGCCGCGAAGCCCCTGGCTCAGAAGCACGGCCAGGGTGATGGAAAGTGTCAATTGCAGCGGCACCGCGAAGGCCGTGAAAAAGAGCGTGTTGTAAATCGCCGTCCAGAACTTGTCGTCCTCGGTGAAAATGCGCTGGTAGTTCTCCAGCCCCACCCACACCGGCGGCGAAACAACATTGTATTGCGTCATGCTGAAGAACAGGCTCGCCGCAAAGGGATACATGATCAGGGCGGTGGCGCCCAACAGGTATGGACCCGCGAAGAGCAGGCCATTGCGAAGGTCGCGTCGTTCGCCTTTGGTCATTGGCTCACCACCTCAAGCTGGGCGCGTGTCCGCCGTAATTCCGCGTTGGCCGTTTGCCGCAATTCCTCCACCGCAGCTTCCGGACTCAACCCACCGTACAGGATGCGTTCACGCGCCTGCGAGACACGGTCGCTGAAATAACGGGTGATCGGTGTCACGGGAAATGAGTGCGGCTCCCGTTCCAACAGAGCCGACACAAACACGCCGAACTTCGGGTCCTGCAAGAACCGATCCTCCATGGCCTCGTCGATCCGGCAGGGGATGTTGTGAATGGCCTTGTTGTAGTCACTCGCGGGCGATGGGCTTCCATCCGGCCGGGGAGAGTAGAACCAATCCAGGAATTTCTTCGCCGCATCCGGGTTGGGGGAACCCACGGGTATGGCATCCAGCACGGCGCCGGGGGTGAACGCACGCGGCGGTACGCCCTCGGGCTGCGGCATCGGCGCGACGCCCCAGTCGAGGTCCGGCGCGAAACGGGGAATGAAGGTTACCTGCCACTCGCCCTCCAGCGTCATCGCCACGCGGCCGGAGTAGAAGGGGTTCTGCGCACTCTGGTAACCACCGCCACCCGCACTGCCCGCGAAGAATGTGTCGATTTGGCTCCTCGGAATGGAATGCGCGGGCGCGTCCGGGTCATTCGGGTCACGCTGCCAACTCGCCTGCCAGCGAAACGACTCAATGATCGGCTCCGGGTCCGGAATGAACTCATCCCGCTCCGGATCGTACCACTCACCGCCAAACATCGAGCCCCACATGTAGCTCATGTCCCACGGAATCCACGGCAGGAAAGCAATCGTGGAGACGCGTCCATCGTCCAGCGCGGACAGCTTCACCGCGAATTCCTGCAATTCCTCGATCGTCTCCGGGGCCCGATCGGGGTCCAAACCGGCACGGCGAAACAGGCTCTTGTTCCAAACAAGACAGTAGGAGTCGGTCATCGTGGGGATGCCGTAAATGCGTCCCTGAATCGTCACCGTGTTCAGCGTCGTGGGCAGGAAGCGGTCTGGGTGGAGGTACGGGTGGGACTCCATCCAGTCCGTAAGGTCCTCGAAGCAGCCCTGATAGCCAAGGGTGGCCATCGATTGCGCCTCCATGCTGCACAGGTCGGGGGGGGCTCCGCTGGAAATGGCCGTGAGCAACTTCTCGATGCGCCACCCGATCGAGAGGGTTCGCACATACACACCGTCCTCGATGCCCTGCGTGCGGTTGTACTCGCGGATGAGCACATTGCGCTCTTCGTGCTCGAAGCCCTGGCTGCGGTCCCAGTAGGAGATGATCACGCGGCCATCAGCGGCAGCGGCCTGCTCCTCCGCCGTGATCGCCTCGCGCGGCCAGATCCACGCCAGGAATAAGACGAAAACCGTGGCGGTTAACGCTGGTTTAAGGTAGGCTGATGCGGATGAATTCAAGAGTCTTCCCGTGAAAGCCTGCGCTAAAATGTTGTTCTCGTGAGAAGGTTGTTCTCGTGAGCGAGGCGGGATGCAGGCGTCCTGCCATCGCCCGCGAATAGGATAATGCGTGCCCTTGCGGCACGAATTCAAGTGCGAGGATCACCCCATGCCAAACGCGGCCGTATCCAGCAAGCAAGCCACCCGTTCCGTCCTGCGTGCCCGGCGCAGCGCGATGAGCCCTGAGATCGTCGAGAACGCCACGCGCATCATCATGCAGAGCACCCTCGAGTACATCGAAAGCTTGCCGCGATCCGAGTGGGTGATGGGATATGCCGCCGGACGAGACAACGAGGTGCCCACACTGGAATTGCTCGATGCGCTCTCCTCGAAGGGGCATGTCGTGTTGCTTCCCATCCCCATTCCGGGCAAGGAACGCACCATGCGATGGGCGCGCTACACCGGCAGCGACGCTCTCCTCCCCGGGGCCTTCGAGATTCCCGAGCCCCCGGCCGATACCATCATGAACGAGCCGCTGCCCCGCACCGCGCCCGTGCTGGTGCCCGGCATCGCCTTCGACCCCACTGGAACCCGCCTGGGCTTTGGTGTGGGCTACTACGATCGCTTCTTGGCCGAGCACGACGGCGTTCGCATCGCGCCCGCGTACGATTTTCAGGTGGTCGAGCACATTCAGCGCGAGGGCCATGACATTCCCATGGATGTCATCATCACCGAGAAGCGCCTGATCCGTTGCCGGGCCTCCAGCCACCGCTGATCGACGGCGTCGGCGTCTATCCCCGCACGCGATCGACGACATAGCTCACGAGTGCGCCCCAGGTGCACGCGTCGGGTGGCGTGAGCCACTCCACGCGTGAATCCGCGCGGAACCAGGTGAGTTGCCGCTTGGCGAACCGGCGCGTATCCCGTTTCATGAGATCGACCGCCTCATCGAGGTCAACCGCGCCCTCGAGGTGTGCCAGCACGGGCCCGTAACCAACGGCCCGCAGCTTCTTCAGCGCATCGCCGTGCCCCGCCTCGAGCAGGCCCCGTACTTCGTCCACAAAGCCATCCGCCAGCATTGCATCCACCCGTGCCTCGACCCGCGCGTACAACTCCTCACGCGGCCAGTCAATCGCGAACGAAAGCGACTGGAACGGCGGCCGCATCGCGCGGTGCTCCGCGTGCAACTCCGAAAGCGTGCGCCCACTTACCTCGAATACCTCCAGCCCGCGCACCACCCGCCGCAAATCGTTCGGGTCGATCACGGCGGCGTAGGCCGGGTCCACCGCGTCCAGCCGGGCAAACAGGTCCGCGCCCGATTCCGCCTCTGACTGCAACCGCGCGCGTAGGTCGTCGTCCCCCGCGGGTCCGTCAAACATGCCGTCCATGAGGGCTTGGAGGTAGAGGCCCGAGCCCCCGGCCACGACTGCTGGCTTCCCCGCTGCATTCAAGGCACGCACGATGGGCGCCGCCTGCTCCTCGAACATCCCCGCCGACCAAGGCTCCCCCGGAGTGAGTTGCCCCACGAAATGATGCCGCGCCCGCGCTTGCTCCTCCGCCGTCGCCGCCGCCGTGCCGATCTCCATGCCCCGGTAGATCTGCATCGAGTCCGCCGAGAGGATCTCCGTCCCCAAGGCCTCCGCGCACGCGACCGCCAAGGCGCTTTTGCCCGAGGCCGTCGGCCCGACAATGGCGAGGATGTCAGTCATGGTGGGGCCTATCCCGGAGAATTAACCACAGAGGCACGGAGGGCACAGAGAGAACTGGAAATTTCGGCGCTCCATGTCCTCGAGCAGAGGGTTGCGGTGAGGGGGGATTTGTCATGGTGAAGGCAGGTACAGGTGCTCTTGCGTGCACGCCGGCAAAAATTCTCCGTGCTCTCTGTGTCTCTGTGGTGAAACTCCGGAAACCTGACCCCGGTAGATCTGTCGAGTCCAAGGCACTCTTGCCCGAAGCCGTCGGCCCGACAATGGCGAGGATGTCAGTCATGGTGGGGCCTGTCCCGGAGAATTAACCACAGAGGCACGGAGGGCACAGAGGGAGCTGGAAATTTCGGCGCTCCATGTCCCCGGGCAGAGGGTTGAGGTGAGGGGGAGATCGTCATGATGAAGGCATGCACAGGCGCTCTTGCGTGCACGCCGGCAAAAATTCTCCGTGCTCTCTGTGTCTCTGTGGTGAAATTCCGGAAACCTGACCCCGGTAGATCTGCATCGAGTCCAAGTCACTCTTGCCCGAGGCCGTCGGTCCGACAATGGCGAGGATGTCATTCATGGTGGGGCCTATCCCGGAGAATTAACCA
>ERZ869909.367-NODE-367-length-58157-cov-5.085348_pt1 | contig 58157 bp, 60 predicted proteins | sample MGYA00520892_ERZ869909 | MGnify/ENA primary metagenome ERZ869909 (study PRJEB32215, sample SAMEA104723947) | bioreactor metagenome | biome: bioreactor; feature: anaerobic bioreactor; material: water | place: China | collected 2015-03-12 ... | reverse complement strand
ATTGTAGGGGCATGGACTTCTCCCGCCTGGTCGACCTCACCCGCCCGATGTGCCCGGGCCAGCCGAAATTCCCCACCGACCCGGACATGGAGATCCACAGCCTCACGGCAGCCGGACCGGACTCCTTCGAGGTGTTGTCCTATCGTCTCGCCGGCCCCTGGGGAACACACGTCGACGCCCCCGGACACGCCGTCCCTGGTGGGCGAACGTTGGCCGAGATCCCACCGGCCGAGCTGATCATGCCCCTCGCCGTCATCCCGCTCACCGGTGCCCCCTCCCTCACCGCCGCCGGTATCCGCGCGTGGGAGCGCGCGCACGGGCAGGTCCCCGCCGGAGGCTTCGTCGCCCTGCACACCGGGTGGACGGACCACAACTCCCCCGGCACCCCGGGTTGGGCCCTCGACGCCGTGGAGCTGCTCCACGCCCGGGGAGTGCGGGCGATCGGGCACGACACCCTCAACACCGACCCCGGCGCGCTGACTGCCCTCGGCGAATACCCCGCGCAACGCTTCTGGCTCTCCCGGGACCACTGGCAGGTGGAGTTCCTCACCAACCTGGACCAGGTGCCGGCGACGGGGGCGACGATGTGGGTGTCCTGGCCGGTGCCGGCGGGCGGCTCCTCTTTCCCCACCCGCGCCCTGGCGCTTCTGCCCTAACCCCGGCTGGCCACTGCCAGGGGCAGCACCGGCTGCCCCGTGCGCTCCGCCAGCGCGGCCCCGGCCACGGTGACCGACCAGCCGGTGTCGATGAGATCGGTGACAAGCAGCACCGGACCGTCGGCGGGGCCTATGCCGCGGAAATCCCAGTGGTTGAGCAGCGCCGTCACCCGGTAAGCGGAGTTCTGCGCCGTGACCTCGTCCGCCCCGGGGCGGACCGGCAGCACACCGGCGTAGACCATCCTGCCGACTCCCGCGACGGCCTCCGCCAAAGCCGCGACGAACTCCGTGACCGCAGGATCGTGCGAGCCGAGGGCGACGACCGTGGTGGGCCTCGCGTCCCAGTCCCAGTCGGAGAGCACCGCGACAATCCGCGGCAACCAGGTGTCCTGCTGCCAGGGTGAGGTCGGCGGCCAGGACTTCGCCGAGCCGGGCGGCGAGCGCCGCGCCGTCCTCGCCGGCGCGGATCGCGGCGCGGGCGGCGTCGAGGCGCGCGCGGAGCGCTGCGAGCGTCAGGCTGCGGCCATGGATGGCGACAAGCCCCCGGCCTGCTTCGGAGAGCAGGAACTGGTCGGCCGAGGGCAGGGCGCGAAAGCCTTGGCCGGTCATCAATAGCCCGCGAGGTAGATGTTGACGCCGCCGCGGACGATGCCGGTTTCCTTCATCAGCACGTCGAGGCCGAGGCTGCCGACATCGTCGGCGACGGGATCGAGCGTCGGGTTCTTCACCTCGTGGAGGATCTTCACCCAATGATTGCACTCGGAGCAGATTTCGGCCTTGACCGTCGCGTCGACCGTCTCGACCGAGCGGTAGCTGACGCCCTTGGTCGAGCCGCAGCACAGGCACTTGATGCGGACCTCGTTCCAGCGCGCAGCACAGCACGAACAGGCGGCGTAGCGCAAATTCTCGATGCCCGTCGCGCCGGTGATCGAGGAGGTGACCGGCCGTCCGCCGCAGGCCGGGCAGACGCCGGAGCCGACCGGAGAGAGCGCGTCGACGTCGAGCGTTGCCGCCAGCCGGGCGAGATGGACCTGCACGGCGGCACCCGCGAACAGATGCGCGGCGGCGCTGTCCTCGGGGATGGCGTCGGAGAGGATATTGCCGATCAGCCAGCGTCGGTCGTCCTCGCCGGCGGCGCTCACCGCCTCGAGCGCCAGGGCTGCCTGCTCCGGCATGTCGATCTCGCGCGCGCCGTCGCACAGCGCCGCCAGCGTTTCACCAAGGAGCGGGTCGGCCGCCAGCCGGGCGCGGTCGATCGGCGGCATGCCGGCGGCGGCCGCGCGCCGGACGGCATCGGCAGAGATCGGCTCGACCGGCGGCAGGGTCGCGGCAAGCCGCGCCTGTAGCATCGACAGCTTGCCGAGAAAGCCGAGATAGGGCGCCAGCCGGCTGGTCTCCGCGAGGAAGGCGAAGCGGCGCGCCCGCGTCTGGAACAGTTTTATCGGCTCGGGCAGGAAGGCGAAGGGCGCCTTCGGCACGCCGCCTATCATCGAGGGATCGGGTTCTAGAGGCTGTCGCATCTTACCCACCCCGAAGCGACTTGACCTTCAATCGCCGCGCCGCCCCTCATCCGGCCCTTCGGGCCACCTTCTCCCCGTGAACGGGGAGAAGGGGAAGTGGCGAGGTTACGGCAGTATCTCCTCTCCCCGTTTACGGGGAGAGGATGGCGGCAGCCAGGTGAGGGGCAGCGCCAAGCGCTCGCGATCACGGGCCCGCAGAGCGGATGGGATGCAACAGGCTTCAGGGTCGCAGGCATGGCTTCTCCGGGCCGACCGGCCACACGCGCCATCATCGACGGCAGCTGCCTATTTTGGCTGGCTCCGGCCGGCGCGTCCAGCGAGTTCTCTGAGCCATTTGCGGTGGTGCTTCCAGGCCCAGCCGCCGGTGACGGTGCCGCGCGTCATCGCGCGCAGCGTGCCGCGCGTCCAGAACGCGGCGTAGACGTGGAGGATGAAGAGCAGGCAGATGCCGACGGCGGCGAGCGCGTGGACCGCGACGGCGACGCGTCGTGTCGGGATCGAGACGATGTCGGGGAAATATTCCTGCCAGATCATGATCCCGGTCGCGATCAGCACGACGATCAGCACCGACATGCCCCAGAACACCAGCTTCTGGCCGGCATTGTACTTGCCGAGCTCCGGCAGCTTCTCCTCGTCGCCCCTGAGTACGTCGCCGATATGGCGCGTCCAGGCCGCGTCCTCGCGGCGCGGCAGGTTGAGCCGCCACATCTGGAGGAACAGCAGGAGGAAGCTGAAGAACAGCACGACGCCGACGATCGGGTGCAGCCAGCGCGTCGTCTGCCCGCCGCCGAACAGGCCGGTGAGGAAGAACAGCGACGGATGGAACAGCGCGAAGCCGGAGGCGAGCAGCACGATCATGCACAGCGCGGTCAGCCAATGGTTGGCGCGGGTGAAGCCGCGATAGCGGCTGACCACCACCGGCTCCCTGGAGACGATCCTGTCGCCCGGCGCTGCGTATCCTTCAGGCATCGGGCTGCTCCCGGCCATCGGAGGGCGCATGCTCCACGCGCTCGACCAGCTCCTCCGCTTCCTCCTCGTCATGCTCCGTCACGACATTGGCCCTGCCGAAGACGGCATTGAGCACCGCGCCCGCGGCCGCGAGACCGACCGCCGCGAGGCCGATCGTCTTGGCCGGGCCTTTCCAGCCCTCGACCACCGGCGAAATCCGCGGGTCGTCCGGCAGGTTGGAATAGAGCGACGGCTTGTCGGCGTGATGCAGCACATACATCACATGGGTGCCGCCGACGCCTTCGGGGTCGTAGAGGCCGGCCTTGTCGTAGCCACGCGATTTCAGATTCTCGATCCGCTCCTCGGCATGGGCGATCATGTCGTCCTTGGTGCCGAAGACGATCGCCTGCGTCGGGCAGGCCTTGGCGCAGGCCGGCCCTTGCCCGACCGCGACGCGGTCCGAGCACAGCGTGCATTTCTTCGCGACGTGCGCGGTCTTCGAGATGCGCGGGATGTCGAACGGGCAGCCGGCGATGCAATAGCCGCAGCCGATGCAGTTCTCCGAGATGAAGTCGACGATGCCGTTGGAATATTGCACGATCGCGCCGGGGGCGGGGCATGCCTTGAGGCAGCCGGGGTCCTCGCAATGCATGCAGCCGTCCTTGCGGATCAGCCATTCCAGATCGTTGGTCTCGGGGTCCTCATATTCCGAGAATCGCATCAGCGTGAACATGTCCGGCGTCAAATCGTGCGGGTTCTCGTAGACGCCCGTGTTCCATTCGACGTCCGGGTGGGTGTCGTTCCACTCGATGCAGGCCGTCTGGCACGCCTTGCAGCCGATGCACTTGGAGACGTCGATCAGCTTGGCGACCGGGGTCAGCTGCCGCTCGGGCGCGGGCAGGGCGGCGGTCGCCGAGGAGCGGACGACGTCTCCGGGCAACAGGTTCGACGATAGCGGCTGGATCGGCGGGTTGGCCGCCGCCGTCGTCGGTTGAGGGGCGCGATCCGTCATGACGTCGCCTCCGCTTCGGCCGGCTCGATATTGACGAGATAGGCCTTGAACTCCGGCGTGTTGATGTTGGCGTCGCCGACGAACGGGCCGAGCGTGTTCGAGCCGAAACCCTTGCGCGCCGCGCCCTTGAAGCCCCAGTGGATCGGTATGCCGATGACATGGACGGGCTTGCCGTCGCAGATCAGCGGCCTGATCCGCTTGGTGACGACGGCCTTGGCCCAGACCTGGCCGCGGCTCGACCACACCCTGACCCGGCCGCCCCTGGCGATGCCTTTCTCGGCCGCCAGTTCCTCGCTGATCTCGACGAAGAACTCGGGCTGGTTCACCGCGTTTACCCGGTTGTGCTTGGTCCAGTAGTGGAAGTGCTCGGTCAGCCGGTAGGAGGTCGCCACATAGGGGTAGTCGGCGCTGGAGCCGAGGCCCGCCAGATCGTCCGGGAATATCCGCGCCACGGGGTTGCCCTTCATGGCCGGGTTGAACGGGTTGGCGACCGGACTCTCGAACGGCTCCATATGGGTCGGGAACGGCCCGTCGCGCATCAGGCGGCGCGAGAAGAACCGGCTCACGCCCTCGGGGTTCATGATGAACGGTCCCACCTCGCGCGGCTTCGCGGTCGGGGCGATGTCCGGGATGTCGTTGCCCGCCCAGCGCTCGCCGTTCCACTCGATCAGCATGCGGCTGGCGTCCCAGGGCTTGCCGTCGATGTCGCACGAGGCGCGGTTGTAGAGCACCCGCCGGTTGGCCGGCCAGGAGAAGGCCCAGTTCTGGTAGACGCCCATGCCGCCCGGATCGCTGTTGTCGCGCCGGGCCATCATGTTGCCGGCCTCGGTCCAGCAGCCGGTGTAGATCCAGCAGCTTCCGTTGGTCGAGCCGTCGTCGCGCATCATGCCGAAGGTCGGCAATTGCTGCCCGGCCTCGATCAGGATTTTTTCTGGATCGGCCGGGTCGTAGAGCGTTTGCAGCGCGCGGCCGTTCATCTCCTTCGCCAGCTCCGCCGCCGTCGGATGCTCCGGGTCCTCATACTCCCAGGTCAGGTTGAGGATCGGCTCCGGCACGCGCCCGCCCTCGGCGCGGTAGAGTTCGCGCACCCGCTGGAAGATGTTGGACATGATCCAGATGTCCGTCTTCGCCTCGCCGGGCGGGGTCGCGCCCGCCCAGTGCCATTGCAGCGTGCGGCCGGAATTGACCGTCGCCCCTTCGTCCTCGGCGAAGCAGGTCGTCGGCAGCTCGATCACCTCGGTCTGGATTTTCGCCGGGTCGACGTCGTTGTAGATGCCGTGGTTCTCCCAGAAGGCGGCGGTTTCCGTCTCCAGCGGGTCCATGACCACGATCAGCTTCACCTTCGAGAAGGCTTCCGTCAGCTTGGCGCGGTTGGGGAACGCCATCAGCGGGTTGAAGCCCTGGAAGAAGTAGATGTTGACCTTGCCCTGGTTCGCCATGTCGAACATGCGCATCGCGTCGTATTCGGGCACGTCGAGCTTGGGCAGCCAGTCGTAGCCCCAGCCGTTTTCCGCCGTCGCGTTGTCGCCCCACATCGACTTCATGAAGCTGACCATGAACTTGCGGTAGTTCTGCCAGTAGCTCATCTGGTTGGGGCGAAGCGGCTTGTTGCCCCTGGTCGACATGTAGGTCTCGAAGTCGGGCTCGCTCTCCTTGGGGATCGCCAGATAGCCCGGGATCAGGTTCGACATCAGGCCGATGTCGGTCAGGCCCTGGATGTTGGAATGGCCGCGCAGCGCGTTCATGCCGCCGCCGGCGATGCCGATATTGCCGAGCAGCAGCTGGAGCATCGCCATGCTGCGGATGTTCTGCGCGCCCTTGGAATGCTGGGTCCAGCCGAGCGCGTACATCGAGGTCATCGCCTTGTCGGGCGCCGACGTCTCGCCGATCATCTCGCAGATCTTGAGATAGCGGTCCTTCGGCGTGCCGCAGATTTTCTCGACGAATTCCGGCGTGTAGGGCTCGACATGCTGCTTGAGCAGGTTCCAGACGCAGCGCGGATGCGTCAGCGTCTCGTCGGTCAGGACATAGCCGTCGTCGCCGATCTGGTATTCCCAGCTCGTCTGGTCGTAATTGCGCGTTTGCTCGTCATAGCCGGTGAACATGCCGTCCTGCCAGCCGAAGTCGTCGCGCACCAGATAGGAGACGTTGGTGTAGTTCTTGACATAGTCCCACTGCACCTTGTCGTTCTCGATGCACCAGCGGATCACGCCCATCAGGAAGGCGATGTCGGAGCCGGGGCGGATCGGCGCGTAATAGTCGGACACCGCGGCCGAGCGGTTGAAGCGCGGATCGACGACGATCAGCTTCGCGCCGCGATGGTGCTTGGCCTCCGTCACCCATTTGAAGCCGCACGGATGCGCTTCGGCGGCGTTGCCGCCCATGATCACGACGAGGTCGGTATTCCGGATGTCGGTCCAGGAATTCGTCATCGCGCCACGGCCGAAAGTTGGGCCCAAACTGGACACCGTGGGGCCGTGTCAGACTCGCGCCTGGTTGTCGAAGCCGACTATTCCCATGGACCTGACCGTCTTGTAGGTCAGCCACGCGGTTTCGTTTGTGGTGGCGGAGGCCGCGAGATAGCCGGTGCTCGTCCAGCGGTTGACCGTCACGCCCCTGTCGTTCCTCTCGATCAGGTTGGCGTCGCGGTCGTCCTTCATGGCGCGGGCGATCTTGGTCAGCGCCTCGTCCCAGGAGATGTCCTCCCAGCGGTCCGAGCCCGGTGCGCGGCGGCGCGGACGGGTCAGGCGCGTCTCGGCCTTGACGTAGTCCTTGAGCGCCGCGCCCTTGGGGCAGAGCGTGCCGCGGTTGGTCGGGTGGTCGGCGTCGCCCTCGATATGGATCAGGTCGGCCTTCTCGCCGGCCTTCAGGTCGCCCCTCGAATACATGATGATGCCGCAGGCGACCGAGCAATAGGTGCAGATGTTACGGGTCTCGGTCATCGCGGCGAGCTTGAAGGGCCGCACATGGGCCGCTTCCGCCGCTTCGGCCTCGCCGAAGCCCATGGCGCCCACCACCGTGGCGGATGCGCCGGCTCCCGTTAGTTTCAGAAAGCCTCGTCGTGAAAGGTTGATGTTCACCGGATCATCCTTTGCCTGACTCAATGAGTTGGGTAGGGTGATTGTTGCCCATCCACCCGGGAAGTCAAGTTTTTCGGGCTGGCGCGGGAACTGCCGCTCAAACATCCAGACGCGGGTGAGCGGGATAAAACACCCTGCCGTCGGGCTGGACGTCCGCGCCCGGCGTCAGGCGCGCCGGCTCCAGCCGACCATGCTCCATGATGTGCCACACGGTCTCGCCGCCGGCGATGAGATAGTCGGCGACGATCCGGCGATGGCATCGCCACCACACGGCTTCCGAGCACATGAACGCGCAACGCCGCCGGTGTCCCTCGTCGCGCAGATGCCGCAGGCCCGCCTGGAACGCGTCCGACAAGGCATAATCGGCGTAGTTGTGAAAACTCTGGTTCTCCCACAGGCCGTTCACCTCGGGAGGCAGGCCTTTCGCCTTTCCGCGCAGGCCGCCGAGCGACGCCATGTGCTCATAGCCTATGCCGTGGACGCCGAGGTCGCCGCCGAGCGTGTCCGTGTTGAACTGCGGATTGGCGCGCGATCGCGGCACCGTCCTGATGTCGACGACGCGTTCGATCTCCGCGTCCTGCAGCAGCGCGACGAATGCCTCCAGCGAGCGGTTGGAATGCCCGATCGTGAAGAACGGCGCCGTCAATCGTCGCGTCCGCCGATGCGCCGCAGGGCGGAACCCTTGTGGGCGGCGACATGATCGGTCTTGTCGCTCTTGATCTCGTATTGGGGGTTGTCCCCGGAGGCGCGGTGCGTGTGGCCCTTGTAGTCGAAATCCTGCTTATGAACCGCGATGATCCTCCCCGAGACCCGGCCGGCCTCCGAGTTCCAGCTCACATGGTCGCCAACCTTGAAACGCTCGGTCATATCGGGACTCCTAATGTCGTCGATGGCGGCCGATCCGGTTCGACATCATCCAGAAAGGTCGCCGCCTTGCTGAAATCCAAGAGCCGGTCGTAGGTTCCCGGCGGGTTGCCGATGAACATGTTCTCCAGCATCCGCTCGATGCGGCGAGGCGAGCGCGGGCGGTGAAGATTGTGCAATCCGTGAACTTAATCTGTAAATGTGGATGTCACACACCGACTCCCTCGGTCCTGATGAGGGTTTCGATCTGTGTCGCGACGTCCTCATCGGTCACGAGCTTGTCGATATAGCCGCCGCGAAGCCCCGCGAGGACGGCCCTGGCTTTTTCGAAGCCGCCGGCAACGCAAATCACCGTTGGGATAGCCTTGAGCTCCTCCAACGAAATACTCAGCGAACGCTGCGGCAAGCTCGGTTTGATCTCCCTGCCATAGGCATCGAGAAATATTCCGTAGAAATCTCCCGCCACGCCCTGCCTTTGCAACTCCAGGAACTCGCTGCTTTGGAAATAGCCGGCGTTGAGGATGGTCGCCGTCGGAACCGCGGCGCCGATGCCGGTCAGCGCGACCTTCACCTGCGCGGCCTTGGCCAGCGTGTCGCGGATGTCGGGCTCGCGCATGAGCGCATCCCATGTCCGATGGTCGCGAACGATGGCCGGCGCGTTGAGGCCGAAATAGGTCCCGCCATACGCCTCCGCAATCAGCCTGGCGATGTCGGTGGAGCTCGTCTGGTCGACGCCCGAGGGGAACCCCCCCGCCATGGTCAGCACCTCCAGCGTGTTCACGCGCCGACGGGGCAAAGCCTGGGCGACGTCTCTGAGGGTCGTTCCCCACGAGACCCCGAGCGTCAGCTTCGGTTGGACAAGGCTGTCGACCAGTTCCGCCGCGGCTTCGATCATCCCGGCGCGCGCGATCTCCTTGGAGCCGGACACCACGGCGCAGAAGTCGAGATCAAATTGATTTCGAAGCATCGCTTCGAGATCCCTGCATCGCCCGCCGGGGTCCCGTATATCGATCTTTACGATCCCCAATTCCCGTGCCTGCTTCAGCAATCTATTGATGCGCGGGCGAGATGTGCAAAGTTTGTTGGCGATTTCGAGCTGCGTTTTACCTTCCAGGTAATACTCCCGTGCGACTTGGCTCAAAATTCTCATTTCATTGCGTTTCATATTAAGTTTCTCGCGATTGCCGAACGCACCGTAGAAATGCGGTTCGGGCGTACCGATCAAGCGAACCCCGCAAGGAAAATGTCGCGCTCCTCCGGATGCACTTTTTCACAGGTCGGCCCTGTTCATGTCGTGGTCCATCGGAGCCGGATTGTAAACTCGTTTGGCGTGAGCCCATCAAAGCCCGTATGAGGGTGGTGATGGTAGTAGTCAATCCTCCCTCTCTCCTCTTCTTTCACCGGCATGCCGGCAGGTGCGCAACAGGCGCTCCTCGATGCGCTCGTCCCTGAGCCGCCCGCGTTTTTACCGACCATCATAAGGCATTCTCCCCGCGAAAATGGTGCAACCCGCTCATGGCCCGAGCGTGTGGATACCCGCTTGACAACCATGAAGCCGGGCCTATTATTACATGTGTAAGCGTCATGAACAAATGTAACAGTGACGCAGGGAGGCATCTGAATGAACGGAGCAGGGGTGAGCTTCATTCATCTGAGCGACTGTCATCTCGGGGAGGGGCCGGAGGCGCGCGTATACGGCGCAGACACCGGCTCGGCGCTTGAGGCTGTCGTCGCTCATATCAACACCCTTGATCCGCCGCCGAGCTTCGTGATTTTCGGGGGGGACCTGGTGAGCCCCGACCTGGGTGCCGAGCCGTTCGCGGTCGCGGAAGATGCCGGCCACCGAAAATACGACGATGCCTACGCCTATTTTCGCAAGATCGTGGCGCCGTTGCAGGTTCCGGCGCATTTCGCCGTGGGCAACCACGACAGTCGCGCGTCGCTGCGCAAGGTGCTCCTGGACGAGGAACCCCGCGACGAGCCCTGCGACTATCATTTCGAAGTGAACGGCTGCGTCTTCATCGTCCTCGATACGCAAGATCCCGGACATGTCGCGGGCCTTCTGGCCGACGGGCAGCTAGGCTGGCTCGAGCGAACCCTGGAGGGGATATCCGCGGACAAGCCGGTCGTGATCGTGTGTCATCATCCGCCGGTCGCCATCGACATTCCCTATCTCGATCAGTTTCGCCTGCAGGAGCCGGAGCGGCTTTTCGCCGTTCTCGAGCGCTTTTCAAATGTGCGCTGCCTGCTTTGCGGACATGTACACAACGAGCGCTCGCTCGCCGCGCCGCTGCCCATACTCATCACGCCTTCCACGGGCTTTCAGTTCAGGATGCAGGACGGAGAAATCGGCGTCGTGCCCGGTGAGCCCGCCTATCGCGTGGTCACGCTCGACGATCGGGACATGCAGACACGCGTCATCCATGTGGACGCGAGATAACAGACAACCATTTCGGAGTTGGAAGTAACGCCATGAATCTAAGCGGGAAAGTTGCAATCGTCACGGGCGCGGCCCGGGGAATCGGCCGCGCCACGACGCAGACCTTCGTCAACGCGGGGGCGAAGGTCGTCGTGGCCGACCTGCGTCACGAGGAGGCGACGGCGTTCGCCGCCGAGCTGAAAGCCGCCGGTCATGAGGCGATCGCGTGCGGCGTCGACGTCTCGAACAGCGCCCAGGTTCGCCAGATGGTCGCGCAGACTATCGAGGCGTTCGGCCGCGTCGACATCCTGGTCAACAATGCGGCGACATTTCAGGTCGCCTCCATCCTCGACCTCACGGAAGAGGATTGGGACCGAATGATGGCGATCAACCTGAAGAGCGTTTTCCTGTGCTCCCAGGCGGTGATGCCCGCCATGATGGAGCAGCGCTCCGGACGCATCATCAATTTCTGCTCCATGGTGGCCAAGTCCGGCGGCAAGAGCGTGGGAGCGAATTATTCCGCGTCCAAGGCCGGCGTGATGTGCCTGACCAAATCCTTGGCCACGCAGCTCGGCGGATACGGCGTCAATGTCAACGCCGTCGCCCCCGGCGTGATCGACACGGAGCTTTCGCGCGGAATTCCGGGCACGGACAAGCAGGCCGCCGCCTGCCCGCTCGGAAGGATCGGCCAGCCGCAGGACGTCGCCAACGGGATCCTGTTCCTGGCTTCGGAGATGTCCAGCTACATCACCGGCGAAATCCTCGATATCAATGGCGGCATCATCATGGATTGATGCCTGCCGCGGTTGGAGGGGGTGCGATCAAGAAGTCGGATACGGCCGACACCCCCGGAATTTACGGTTCCTGATGCTGACTATGGGAGGAAACAATGATCAGCAGGAGAAACTTTTGTCTTGGCAGCGCGGCGCTGATTGGCATGTCGGCGACCGGTCGATCTCATGCCCAGAATGTAGACAGCCTCTATGAGGCGGCGAAGGCGGAGGGCACCGTCGTCGCATACGACACGCCGCTCAACTGGGCGAATTTCGAACATGTCATCAAGACCTTCGAGGCGAAATATCCGGGCGTGACCGTCGTCTATGGCGACCTCGGCAGCGGCCCGACCGTCGCGAAGCTCGAGGCGGAGAAGAACTCGCCCAAGGGCGATACGGCCTATTACGGATTTCCGTTCGGCGCCCTGGCGCAGGGAAAGGGACTTACCGAGGGGTTCAAGCCGTCGAACTTCGACAGGATCCCGGCCGCCCACAAGGATCCCGACGGGCACTGGTTCGGTATCCACCAGCTCAATCTCGCCCTGATGGTCAACACCAAGGTCGTGAAGAACATCCCGACGACGTGGGCCGATCTGCTCAAGCCCGAATATGCCGGCATGGTGAGCTATTACGACCCGCGGACGACGCAGGTCGGCATCGCCACCGTCCTTGCCGCGGCCATCGCCAATGGGGGCTCGGAGACGGATATCGGCCCCGGCGTCGATTTCCTCGAGAAGCTCGACAAGAGCGGCAACATCCAGAGATACGTGACCGCCGCGGCCTACGCGTCCTTCCTCAAGGGCGAGCTTCCCATCCTCGTGGAATACGACCTGAACGGCTACCGCGCCAAGAATACGCCCGGAATCTCGGCGGAGGTCGTTCTTCCGGCCGACGGGACGATCTCCGTGCCCTACGTCCAGAGCTTCGTGAAGGGCGCGCCCCACCCGAACGCGGGCAAGCTCTGGCTCGAGTTCCTGGTGTCTGACGAGGGGCAGATCGCCTTCGCCGAAGGCTTCGTCGGGCCGATCCTGCCGGACATCACTCTGCCGGCCTCCGTGCAGGAGAAGCTGCTTCCCCCGGAAGCCTATGCCGCCGTGAAGACGGTCGACTGGGCAAAAGTGGATATGGACGACCTGAAATCCCAGTGGGGTTCGAGGATCCTCGGGTAATGAAATCCACGACGGGAGCAGAGCCGCCGCGCCGCTATAGAACGCAGGGAAAGACGGCTCTGCTTCTTCTTCCAATCGTTGTTCTGTACGGCGTATTCTTCGTCGTTCCGCTGACGGGAGTGCTGCTGCGCAGCTTCAGCAAGGAAGGGGTGGGCTTCACGCTCGAGCATTACGCCTCGATTGCGGAGCCCATCTACCTCCAGGCGATCAGGAACAGCCTCCTGATCGCCGCGAGCACAAGCATCATCGGTGTCGTTCTGGGCTGTATATTCGGCTATTTCATCCTGACGACCCGTCCCGCCGTCCAGAAATTGCTTCTTACGCTGACGTCGATCCCGATCAGCCTGTCGGGCATCGTCATCGCCTATCTTTTCATCGTGACGCTGGGCAGTTCGGGCGTGTTGACGCTGCTTGCCGCGGAACTGTTCGATTCCAACCCCTTCGCCATGTCGCGATACCTGTTTTCGTGGAAGGGAGTGGTGATCGCCTATCTGTTCTTCCAGATACCGCGAATGGCGCTGCTGATGACCGGCGCGCTCGCGAATTTCGACCGGGCGCTGATCGATGCGGGCAAGAGCCTCGGCGCGAACTGGTGGCAGATCCTCTGGTACATCGTGCTTCCCGCCCTGAAGCCGGCGATACTGGCCGGGTCCGCGCTTCTGTTCAGCGTGTCGATGGGCGCCTGGGCGACGGCATGGGCGCTCGTCGGCGTCCGGGTCAACATCCTGCCCCTGACGATATACACGCAGATCTCCGACGTCTCCTACGACATCGAGCAGGCGAATGCCCTGGCGGTGGCGCTCACCGTCGTGACGACGGTCGCCATATACATGTACAGGAAGTTCCTGCGATGAGGGCCGCCAAAGTCACGATGATCGTGCAGGCCGTGATCGACATTCTTCAGCGGTTTGTCGTAACCTGCATCCTGCTCTTCCTGATCCTGCCGATGATCGCCATCACCATCGGCTCGTTCGGCGATTCCTGGTTCGGGACGATCCTGCCGAGCGGATACACGGTGCGCTGGTATCAGGAGCTCCTGTCGCCGGGCATCTATCGGGACGCCCTGATACGCAGCCTGATCATCGCCTTCATCGCGGTCGTTCTTTCCGCCGCCATCGCCGTTCCCACGGTCTACGCGGTCTATTTTTCCGAATCGGAAAGGCTGAAGCGCGTCTTCGACTATGTGCTGGTCATTCCCATCGCGATCCCGCCGCTGGTGATCGCCATCGGCACGCTGCAGAGCTTCGATACCGCATGGTTCGGCCCCAACGGCGCCTGGTATCTCATCGTGGCGGGCCACCTCGTTCTGACGCTGCCCTTCATGCTGAGCAGCGTGATGGTGAACATGGAAAGCATCGACTATCAAAGAATGGAGGAAGCGGCGGACAGCCTCGGCGCCTCCGGATACCACAAGACCGTGAAGATCCTGCTCCCCAACCTGGTGCCGGGAATCATCTCGGGATCGCTGATGGTCTTTGCCAGATCCCTGAGCGAGTACGAGTTCTCCCTGTTCCTGTCGACATTCCAGATGCGCACCTTTCCGGTCATTCTCTACGAAGCATTCCAGAGAGAAACCGGTTTCACATCGGCGGCGACCGCAGTCATCATCTACGCAACGATGCTTTCAATACTCGGGCTGATGCTTCTCTCGGAAAGACGAGGTTGGAAGCCGCAGCTATGAGATGCGCCGGACATCTATAAAAGGAGCGACCATAAACAATGGCTCGTATCGAAATGAGGGGAATCACGAAGAGTTTCGGCGCCCTGAATGCCATCGACAACCTCAATCTCGATGTCGAGGACGGCGAACTCGTCAGCCTGCTCGGCCCCAGCGGCTGTGGAAAGACCACCACCATGCGCCTCATCGCCGGTTTCGAGCTGCCGAATGCCGGCAGCATTCGCTTCGACGACGAAATCGCCAACGACATCCCTACGCGCGACCGCAATATCGGCATGGTGTTCCAGAACTACGTGCTGTTTCCCAACATGAACGTGGAGGAAAATGTCGGTTTCGGCCTGCTCGTCGCGGGAAAGGCGAAGAGCGAGATAAAGGAAAAGGTTCGTCACCTGCTCGACCTCGTCAATCTGCGCGGGCTCGAGGAACGATTCCCGAAACAGTTGTCCGGCGGACAGCAGCAGCGTGTCGCGCTGGCGCGCGCGCTCGCGCGCAGTCCGCGTATTCTTCTTCTCGACGAGCCGATGAGCGCATTGGACGCCAAGATCCGCGTGCAGCTCAGAAACGAAATACGCCGCATACAGACCGAGCTTCGCGTGACGACCGTCTACGTCACGCACGACCAGGAAGAGGCGCTTTCGATTTCCGATCGCGTCATCGTCATGAACAAGGGACGCATCGAGCAGGTCGGAAATCCGGGCGAGGTCTACCATGCCCCGCGCACGACCTTCGTCGCCAACTTCGTCGGGGCGATCAACATGTTCGAGGTCAAGGGGATCGATCCTCCGGCAGGCGACGTCGTCTTCGCCGACACGGTCTTGAAGACGCCGCCCTATGACGCGGCGCTGGCCGGAAAGACCTTCATCGTCGCGCTGCGCCCCGAGGCCATCGGCGTCAGCCGGGTAGGAGACGACCGGGAAACTGGCGCAGAGGCCGACAATCAGGTCTCGGGCACCGTGACGCTCTTGAACTTCCTCGGCCCTACGCTGCGGCTAAGCGTGCAGACGCACGGGCAGACCATTCTGGTCGACCTGCCGAGCAAGGCGACCGGATACCTGAATATCGGGGATCGAGTGAATCTCCGGTTCGATCGAAACGCGTGCCGGATCATTCCGGATAAAGCCTAACGGAAAACATTCGAAGGAACGGAGGCGCGACAGCCATCCGTTGCCTGACTGGGAGAATATGTCGTGTACAAACATAATATGTACATTGAAGGTCAGTTCGTCGAAAGCGTCTCGAAACGTTGGTTCGATACCTTCGACCCCTACAAGGGGGAAGCCTGGGCGCAAGTCGCCATGGGCAACGAGGAGGATGCCAACCTGGCGGTCGAGGCCGCGCATCGCGCCCTGCACGCGCCGTCCTGGAGGGACATCAGCGCGACCCAGCGCGGCGCATTGCTACGCAGGCTCGGCGACCTGATCGCACGGGATGCGGACAGACTGGCCGAAATCGAGGTACGCGACAACGGCAAGCTGTACACCCATATGCGGGCGCAGCTTCGTGGATTGCCGCAGGTCTTCTATTACTATGCCGGACTGGCCGACAAGATCCAGGGCGCCGTCATTCCGGTGGAGAAGCCGGGATATCTCAATTACACGCGGCGCGAGCCGGTGGGCGTCGTTGTCGCCATCAGCGCCTGGAACTCGCCCTTGCTGCTGACCGCATGGAAGATCGCTCCGGCCCTGGCGGCGGGTTGCACCGTGATCATAAAGCCGTCCGAATTCGCGTCGGCATCCTCGATCGAGTTTGCGAAACTCGTGGACGAGGCGGGCTTTCCCGCCGGCGTCGTGAACATCGTCACCGGCTTCGGCAAGGATGTCGGAAGCGCGCTCGTTGCGCATCCCAAGGTCGCGAAGATCGCGTTTACGGGATCGGACCGGACCGGCCGCGCGATTAACGAGGCCGCGGCGAAGAATTTCAAACGCGTGACGCTCGAACTGGGCGGCAAGTCGCCCAATATCGTGTTCGCCGACGCCAATCTTGAGGATGCGCTTTTCGGCGCCGTCGGCGGCATCTACTCGGCGACAGGCCAGACCTGCGTCGCCGGATCGCGATTGCTGCTTCAGGAGAGCATTCACGACGAGTTCCTCGAGAAGCTCCTGGACTTGGCGCGAACGGCCAAGATCGGCAATCCGATGGAGGCCGAAACCCAGGTCGGCCCGATCACGTCGCTACAGCAATACGAGAAGGTTCTGCATTATATCGACGTCGCCAAGGAGGACGGGGCGAAGCTGGAGCTGGGAGGAGCCCCGTCGAAACTGCCGGAATGCGGCTCGGGCTGGTTCGTCGAGCCGACCATCTTCAGCGGCGTCACCAACGACATGCGCATCGCCCAGGAGGAGGTCTTCGGCCCGATCCTCGCCGTCATCAAGTTCAAGGACGAGGAAGAGGCGCTGACCATCGCCAACGATACGCGCTTCGGCCTCGGCGCCGGCATATGGACGTCGGACATCGCGCGGGCGATCCGGATGTCCGAGCGGGTCCAGGCGGGCACGGTGTGGCTCAACAACTACCGCACCATGAGCTACGCCTCGCCTTTCGGCGGCTACAAGGATTCCGGACTCGGGCGGGAAAATGGTATCGAGGCGATCCAGGAATACCTTCAGACCAAGAGCGTGTGGCTGAATGTCGGCGCCAAGATCGCCCATCCCTTCGCGGCCCGATAAGCGTGACGGTAAGGACAAGTTTCTTGCTATTCATGTACGGTCCATGCGCCGATGATTCTTGGACCTTGAAACCGGACTGGCGGAGGATACCGGCAGGCCGGGCCTGATCGCAGGGACATCGGCAACGGCCATGAGAAAGGCGGAATCGAGGCCATGAAGTCGTATAGGAACATCGAGGCGGTGCCGTTGTCGTGACGGACGCCGGAGCGATATCGTCATGAGCGGATCCGTCGTTCTCGTCCATCTGGCGGGCGCAGTGGCTTTGTTGTTATGGGCCACGCGCATGGTCCGCACCGGCGTCGAGCGCGCCTATGGCGACGTGCTGCGCCGCAGGCTGCGCGGCACGCTGAGAAACCCGGTGCTGGCCGTGGGCGCGGGCGTTTCGCTGGCGGTCGCTTTCCAGAGCGCGACGGCGGTGTCGCTGCTGGTCGGCTCCTTCGTCGGCTCCGGCATCGTCGGCGGCGCGGCGGGGCTCGTCGCCGTGCTCGGGGCCGATCTCGGCTCCGCCTTCGTCGTGAAGCTGCTCTCCTTCGACCTCACCTTGCTGGTGCCGGTCGCGATCTTCACCGGCACGGCCATTTTCCTTGCGACGGAGCGGCGCAAATGGCGGCAGTTCGGCCGCATCCTCGTCGGCATCGGGCTGCTCGTCCTTTCCCTGCGGCTGATCGGCGACGCGTCGGAACCGTTGCGCGAAAGCAGCATCCTGCCCGTCATCGTCAACTATCTGTCGGGCGACCCCGTCACCGCCTTCCTCGTCGCGGCGCTGGCGACCTGGCTGTTCCATTCGAGCGTCGCCTTCATCCTGCTGATCGCCGCTCTCGCCACGCGCGGCCTCATGCCGGCCGAGCTCGGCGTGGTGCTGGTGCTGGGCGCCAACCTCGGCGGCGGGCTGATCGCGGCCATGCTGTCGCGCACGATGCCGCCGGCGAGCCGCATCGTGCCGCTCGGCAATCTGGCGATACGCGGCGTCGGGGCGATCCTCACATTGGCCGCGATCGTCTGGCTGCACCCGCCGCTGGAGTTCCTCGGCGCGAGCGCCGCCTCCCGGATCGTGCATGCGCATATAGCGTTCAACGCCGCGCTTCTCGTCGTCGGCCTGCCCTTCGCCGGCCTCGTCGTCAGGCTTGTCGCGCGCGTGGTCGCCTATTCGGCCCCCGCGGCGCAGGTCACGCTGGAGGACAGGGAGGCGAGCGTCCTCGACCCGGACGCGCTCGGCATGCCGTCGCGCGCGCTGGCCAACGTCACGCGGGCGGTGGTCAATGTCTGCGATCTCGTCGAGCTGATGCTCAAGAGCATCATGGAGCTTTACGAGGAGCCGGAGCGGGCCCGTGCGGACGCTCTCGCCGCCCTCGACGACCGCGTGGACCGCAAGCATGCCGCCATCAAGCTCTATCTCGCCCGGATACCCTCCGACGAGATGAACGAGGCGGAGGCGAAACGCACGCAGGAGCTTCTAGACGCCTGCGTGAAGCTGGAGCAGGTCGGCGACATCATCACCCGCAACATGCTGGTCCATGTTCGCAAGAAGCTCGACCGCGGCCTGACCTTCACCCCCGAGGGCTGGCGAGAACTGTCCAACCTGCACGCCACGGTGCTGGCCAATGCGAGGCTGGCCTTCAACGTGCTGATCTCGCGCGACCCGGCGACGGCGCTCCATCTCGTGCGCAAGAAGGACCAGCTGCGCGGCCTCGAACGCGACATCAGCATGCGGCATTTCGAGCGGCTGCGCGAGGGCGCGAAAAAGAGCCTCGAAACCAGCTCGCTCCATCTCGACACGATCCGCGACCTCAAGCAGATCAACTCCCTGCTCGCCAGCCTCGCCTATCCGGTGCTGGAGGAGCACGGCATGCTGCGCGGCACAAGGCTGGCGGCGGCGGAGTAGGTCGTCGCGGGAAGCGGCCACCCGTTCGCGACGCGCGAACGCGACGGCGAGGCCCGCCGCAGGCGCGCTGCGCCTATACGAGCGATCCGGAACCGCTCTCGTCGAGATGTATGGCGCAATTCAGGAGGTCGGTCGTGTGGGGAGGCGACCGCCTTATGCTTGTCACCGATGTGTTTTCCCAGCGTTCCGGGACCGCCGCGCCCATCGGCAGCGCGATATGCCGCGACACGAGCGAACGGCAAACGAGCGCGTGAGTGACGACGGCAAGATTGCCCGACTGGCTTTCGGAAATATCGAGGACGCGCGCCCACGCCCGGTCGATCCTGGCATGGAACTCTTCCCAGGTCTCGCCGCCGGGGGGCGCGTAGCCGTCCATGAAAATATCGAAGTCGATATCCTTGAAAGGCGTGCCGCGAAGATCGCCGAAACTGCGCTCCTGCAGCAGGGGCTCGAACAGGATCGGAGCATTGGTGGAACGACCGATTTCCTCCGCGGTCATCCTTGCGCGGGGAAAGTCGCTCGCGACGATCTGCACGATGTTCTGATCCGCGAGACGGCGCGCAACCGCCCTGGCCTGATCCATGCCCCTGGACGAAAGCGGGCTATCCGGCTTCTGAATGGTCCGCGTTGCATTGCCCACGGTCTCGCCATGGCGGATCAGGAAAATTTCCATGCTTTCGTCGTCCTTTCAAGCAAATGAGAATACGGCGCGGGCAATTTCTCTCGCCTCTCGGCAGGCCGGCTGCCTATGGCTCATGGGAGCGGATAGGTGCGATCGCCAGGTCCGGCCTTGAGGACGTAGCCCGGAAGATCCCGCTCGAGGATCTTTGCCAGATCGTTTGCGACATCGACGAGCGACTTGCTCGATGCCGCCGTTTCAAGGCCGCTCTGTTCGAGCATATGCGCGAGATCTTCGGTGCAGATATTTCCACTCGCTCCCGGCGCGAAAGGACAGCCTCCGATGCCGCCCAAGGCGGCGTCGAAGCTCGTTATTCCCTGTTCCACGGCCGCCATGACGTTGGCGAGGCCCATTCCGCGGGTATTGTGAAAATGCATGGTTATCTCGATATCGGAATGCTCCTTTCTGACGGCCTCCAGCACGCGTGACACCTGCACGGGGTTTGCCGCCCCGATGGTGTCGGCGAGCGTGATGGAATCGAACGCCATCGTCCGATACCGGTCGATCGCCCAAAGAACCCGCGAAATCGGCTGCGGGCCCTCGAAGGGACATCCGAAGGCGGTGGCTACGGTCCCATTTATTCTTACGCGGCTGTCCTTCGTGATTTGAACGATGTTTTCGAACTGCGCGCAGGACTGGTCGCACGTCATGCGCATGTTCTGGAGGTTGTGCGCCTCCCCGATCGACATCACGAGGTTGATTTCGTCCACATCGCACAGGAGCGCGCGTTCGCAGCCGCGCTCGTTCGGGACAAGAGCCGTATAGATGACCCGCGGGTTGCGGGCTATGCGCCGGAAAACCTCTTCCGCATCCCTCAAATTCGGAATCGATTTGGGGGAAACAAACGACGTCACCTCCAATCGGCGGATTCCTGTCCGGCTGAGCCGATCGGCGAGTTCTACCTTGCGGTCGGTCGGGACGAAACGCGCCTCGTTCTGAAGCCCGTCCCGCAGCACCACCTCGTTGATATGGATCGTTCCCGTCACCGCCGCCTCCGTCGATGCAGGCCGAGCCTGCGCCCTGGCTGAGAGAATGCTTCGCCTATTGCTCTATTATTTTAGTTAGAATATCAATTGAAATGTCAATAGACCGATAGCGGAACTGAGGAGGAGCGCTATGCCCAACAGGACGGAAAGTGAACACATCGCCGCGCTCGTCGCCCGGGCGCGCAAGGCGCAGGCGGTTCTCGAAGGCTTCGATCAGGACCGGGTCGATCTGCTGGCGGGCGCGATCGTCTACACCCTTTCCCGTCCCGAAATGGCGTCGCATATCGCGCGGATGGCGTTCGACGAGACCCGTATGGGCCTCGTGGAGAGCAAGCGGGACAAGCTCGCAAAGAAGATGCCCGCGATATTCCACGACATCCGCAAGGAAAGAACCGTGGGCGTGATCGGCCAAGACCCCGAAAAAGGCCTGACATTGATCGCCAAGCCATACGGCGTCATCGCCGCGCTGATCCCCAGCACGAATTGCGAAGCGACGCCGGTGTTCAAGACGGTTCTGGGCCTCAGGGCCCGCAATGCGGTGATATGCGCGCCGCATCCGGCCAGCCGGCGGACGACGATGTATGTCGTGGAGCAGATGCGGCGGGTTCTGCGCGCGCTGGACGCGCCGGAGGACATCGTTCAGTGCATCGAGACCCCGTCCAAGGGGCTGGCCGCCGAGCTCATGTCGCAGTGCGATGTCACGATGGCGACGGGCGCCAGCGACATGGTGCGCGCCGCCTATTCATCGGGCAAGCCCGCCTACGGCGTCGGTGTGGGCAACGCCGCGGTCATCGTCGACGAAACCGTCGACCTGGCGCAAACCGCGCAAAAGATCCGCATCGGCAAGACCGGCGACAACGCCTCGGGATGCTCGGCCGAGAATGCCATCATCGTCCAGAGCGGCATCTACGATGCCTTCATGGCCGCGCTGAGGAAGGAGGGGGCGTGGATCGCGACCGAGGACGCCAAGAACAGCCTGCAGGCCGCCATTTGGGAGAACGGCCATATCTCGCGCAACGTCGTGGCGCAGCCGGTCGAACGGATTGCGACGGCCGCAGGCATAGAGGTTCCCTCCGGAACGCGCTTCATCGTCGTCGAGGAGAGCGGCGTCGGCTCGGATTACCCTTTCTCCGGCGAGAAGCTGTCACTGGTGCTGACGGCCTACAGATACCGGGACTTCGACGAGGCCATCGCCCTTGTCAACGCCATCACCCGCTACAACGGGTCGGGCCATTCGTGCGGCATTCATTCGCACGATCCGGAACGTATCCGCAGATTGGGACTTGAGACGAAGACCTCCCGCGTCATCGTGCGCCAGCCCCACGGCGTCGCCAATTCCGGAAGCTGGACGAACGGCCTCGCCAAGACCTTCTCGCTGGGCTGCGGGAGCTGGGGCGGCAACATCGTTTCCGAGAACGTCACCCAGAGGCACTACTACAACGTTACCCGCATCGCCGAGCCGATCGAGGTGCGGGAAGTCACCGACGCCGACATCTACGGGCCGATGCTTGATCGGTTGGTCGCTCTTTGATTTTACACGTAAATGGATATCGCCATGTCCTTTTCCATCGAACCGACGATAGAAATCCATAATTCCGTCTCGTCATTTACCGACAAGGAAAACATATCCCGAATAGATCTCATATTCACGCAGCGTTTTCTGTACGATAATTTCTTCAAGGACGTCGAGGCGCAGTTCGTTTTCTACGACGATTTTTGCCCGGGCGAGCCGAACGACGCCGCGGTCGACCGAATGCTCGACGTGGTGCGGAGAAAATCATTTGCGCGGCTTATCGCGATCGGCGGCGGGTCCATCCTGGATTGCGCCAAACTTCTCGCGCTGGATTCCCCGGACGACGTCGAGGCGCTCTACAGGCCGGACAATCAGCCGGGGCGCGCCGTCGAACTGATCCTCGTCCCTACGACATGCGGCACCGGATGCGAGGTCACCTGCGTGTCGGTGCTCGATTTCCCGCGGCTCGGCAGCAAGATCGGAAAGAGGTTCAACGCCGGCTTTGCCGATCGGGCGGTTCTGATTCCCGAATTGCTGTCCAGGATCCCCTATCAGATTTTCGCAGTCTCTTCCGCGGACGCGCTTGTCCACGCGATGGAAATTTTTCTCTCGCCGCACGGCAACGAATATACCGACTTGCTTTGCCTGGAAGCGATCAGGCGGATTCTCGAAGGTTATAAAAGAATATCGCAGTCAGGCCGCGACGTGGTCTTCCAGGACATAAGGAGCTATCTGGTCGCCAGCAATCTGGCGGGGCTCGCGCTGGCGAACACGCTTCCCGGCGCGGTGCATGCGGTCGCCATGCACTTCGGCAGCATGCACCATGTGCCGCACGGCGAGGCAACCCGCCTCTTCCTGCCGAGTGTCATGAAAGGCTACCTGTCCAAGCGGCCGTCAGGCAAGATCGTCGCTCTCGCCACCCTGGTCGCGGAAACGCTCGATACGTCCGGTGATCCGGCCGCGGCCTTCGAAAGGCTGGAGGAACTGCTGAATATCGTCGTTCCCGTCAAATCCCTGTCCGAATACGGCATGGCGGTGGAGGATGCTCTTTCCTATGCCGACAAAGTCATGGAAACGCAGCAGCGTCTGTTGATCAACAACTTCGTCGACCTGACGCGGGAAGAGATTGCCGGGCTCTATCGCGGGATGTTTTTTCCAACTTGACATGGGAAGCGCGGCAACGGCTATGGTAAAAAGCCTCCATGGAAACGGGGTATCCATGGACGGTTCTCATGCCGAGAAATGCTGTTCTGCAAACGGGAACGGGTCCATGCAAGAATAGCAAAAGGAGAAATTATTGGATAAAAGCCTATCGGACAGAGCTTATGACGCTCTGCTTGAGAGTATTCTAAGCGGCAGCCTTCGCCCCTCGACGCCCGTTGATATCGGCGCTTTCGCGGCCAGGCTGAATATGAGCGTCACGCCAGTCCGGATGGCGTTGAAACAGCTCGAATCCGATGGGCTTGTCGAGATTCTGCCCCGGCGCGGAACCTTCGTGAAACACCTCACCATTCGCAATCTCATCACCAGCTACGAACTGGTCGAGGGGTTGGAGGGAATGGCGGGTTATCTCACCGCCGAACGCGTGAAGGAAGGACTTCTCGGCGCCCGCGAGGTTGAAGCCATATTGGCCCCCTATATCGTGGAAATGGAGGCGCATCTGGAGCCTTCAAGCATGCGCATCTGGGCCCATCTCGACATGGAGTTTCACCAGACCATCTGCGATCTGTGCGGCAACGAGCTGATCTCCAGCGCGTTCCGCAGCATCAAGAACCAGATGCAGTCCGTCCTGACCCTGGTCAGCCCGATCTATGTGGACCGCGAGAACTCCATGCGGGAACACCGGGCGATCCTGGAAAGCATTCTAAGCGGCGACGAGGAGGGCGCGCGCCAGATCTGCCAGTCTCACCGGCATCTCGTTCGTGGCATCCTCATCAATTTGAGCCGCCAGCTTGAGCCCGGAAATGCGCATAGTGGCGGCCTGTCCGGCTTCGACGAAGCAAGGCCCTCTCTCGGCCGCGCAGGCGGCGGGATGTGAGCGCGCGCGGCGAGGCCGTGCCTCACGGAAACCGCAGGGACATGCTTCTCCGCAGCCCGTAGTACTGTTCTGTTCTCCGGCGCTCAGCGCTCACCCTGACGGTGCTCTGCCGGCCGGACCGGGGCCTGGTATGTCTCCGCTACCAGGCGATCCGGTCATCCGGACTTCGTGGCCTGCTGGTCTATCCAGGACAGGAAGATGCCGCGAACGGGGTTGTCCTCCTTCGCGATCGGCCAGATCACATGATAGCTCAGCCTGCTCTGGATCGGCTCCTCGAAAACGACCTTGAGAAGGCCGCTCTCGACCTCGCGCCGGAACAGGAATTTCGGAAGCAGGGCGATTCCCGCGCCGTTGACCGCAGCCGCCGCGCAGGCTTCCATCTGATCGAAGATCGGTCCGTGCACGAAGTCGAACGCGACATTGGTGAGGGTGAACCAGTCTTCCCAACTCTCGGGCCGGCAACTCAGCACCAGGAGCGGAAAGTTCAGAAGGTCTGCCGGCGACAGGCAATTCCGTCGTTCGAGCAGGGACGGAGCCGCCAGGGGAACCACGACCTCGTCCATGATGCCCACGCCGCGACACCCCATCCAGGCGGAGGCGCCGAAATGGATCGCAAGATCCATGGGGTCGGCCTCGAAATCGAAGGGTTCCGGCCGGGTAAAGACGTTGACCGTTATGTCCGGGTGCCTGTCGTTGAAATCGCCGAGCCGGGGGATCAGCCATCTGTTGCCGAAGGTCGGGACGGTCGCCACGTTCAGGGTCTTCGCCTCGGGATTGGCGCGAAGCCCCATGGAGGCCGCGGCGATATGCCGGAGCGCGAGCCTGATCTCGTAGGCATATTTGGCTCCCGCATCCGTCAGCCTGACGATCTGGTGGTCGCGCACGAACAGATCGAAGCCGATCTGTTCCTCGAGCTTCCTGATCTGGCGGCTCACCGCGCTCTGCGTCAGGTCGAGCTCCTTGGCCGCCTCGGTAAAGCTGCCGTTGCGAGCCGACGCCTCGAGCGCGGTCAGCAGATGGATCGGGGGCAGGAACCGTCTGGGAATGCGCATGCCGCCAACCTCCCGGCGCTTTCGTATCGACACGCCTCTCACGGGCGCCGAAATAGCATGATGCCTTCCGTGCCGGAATAACGGTCGAGTGAGAATGCGCGCAGGAGGCGGATCGGTCGTGCAGGCACCGATCGCCCCCTTGGCCAGGCTTTCCAACGACAACGCATGGCAATCGCCCGCGCGCTGGCAGTGAGCTCTAGATACATGCTATTCGACGAGGCGGTCCTGAAATTGCCCGACTCGTAACCCGCCGCCAGCCTGCAAGGAAATCCGCAATGCGAACCTCCAGGATCGTTCACGTCGTCACTTGCCATGCCGAGGGCGAGGTCGGCGACGTCATCGTCGGCGGCGTGGCGCCGCCGCCGGGCGACACGGTCTGGGAACAATCCCGCTGGATCGCGCAGGACGAGACGTTGCGCAACTTCGTGCTGAACGAACCGCGCGGCGGTGTTTTCCGGCACGTCAACCTTCTCGTGCCGCCGAAGAACCCCAAGGCGCAGATGGGCTGGATCATCATGGAGCCGGCGGACACGCCGCCGATGTCGGGGTCCAACTCGATCTGCGTCTCGACCGTGCTTCTCGACACCGGCATCATCCCCATGCAGGAGCCGGTCACGCGCATGGTGCTCGAGCCGCCGGGCGGGCTGATCGAGGTCGAGGCCGAATGCCGCAATGGAAAGGCCGAGCGCGTCCGCGTGCGCAACGTTCCCTCCTTCGCCCGAAAGCTGGATGCCAGGCTCGAGGTCGAGGGCCTGGGCACGCTGACGGTCGACACCGCCTATGGCGGCGACAGCTTCGTGATCGTCGATGCGGCGTCCGTCGGCCTGAGCCTCGAACCCGACCAGGCGCGCGACCTGGCGCAGACGGGCATGAAGATCACCAAGGCCGCCAACGAGCAGCTCGGGTTCAAGCATCCCGAAAACGACTGGAACCACATCTCCTTCTGCCAGTTCACCAACCCCGTGACCGTGCGGGACGGGGTATTCCGGGGCAAGAACGCGGTGGCGATCCGCCCCGGCAAGATCGACCGCTCGCCGACCGGCACGGGATGCTCGGCGCGCATGGCGGTGCTGCACGCGAAGGGCCGGATGAAGGTCGGCGACCGCTTTGTCGGCGTCTCGCTCATCGACACCGAGTTCGACTGCTCCATCGAGAGCGAGGTCGACATCGCCGGAACGCGGGGAATCAGGCCGATCATCTCGGGCCGGGCATGGGTGACGGGCACCAGCCAGCTGATGCTCGATCCGCAAGACCCCTTTCCGGGCGGCTACCGGCTGTCCGACACCTGGCCGACCGATATATGAAAGGGAGGCCGGCGGCCGGACCGGCCGCCGGTCGATCTCCGCCCGCTCGGGGTCCGCGCCATTCGGCGCGCCGGATCGGCATTATTGCGTGGCTGTCCTGCCGCGTTGCGTCCGTTACGCGGCGCTATCCGCGGGCGCGGTCGTCATCACGACGCTCCCGGCATTCCTCGTTCGCCCATTTCCCGCTTTTCATAGACCGTGCTTATCCGGTTTCCGTCCCACACATAGCACAGGTGCCGTTCCTGTCGGGCGTTGGACAGCAGGGGCGGGCGGAAGACCGCGACGCACTGGCCGCCTTCCCGGCGCACGCTGTCATAGGCGATGCCGTTGGAGCCGCCGTTGCGCAGGGCTCGGGCGAGTTGCCGGGCAACCGCATAATCGGTCTTGTGATATGCGAGCGCGAAATCCTTCTGCCTGCCGCGCAGATCGTGAAGTTCGCCGGCCAGATCGACGGCATAGACCCGCATGTCGAGCTCCATCTTCGGCTCGGCGGTGGCGCGCATGAAGCGCGCGCGGTGATAACTCGTTTCGGCGATCGCCGTTTCGATGTCGTTGGCGGCGTAGAACGCGCCGAAGGTGCCATCGGTGAAGCGGCTGCCGTCGGGATTGAGATGGGTGAAGGCGGCCATGATGACGCTGGCGCCGGGACCGCTGACACGGTCCTCGGGCGCGACCAGACTGATATCGCCGACTTCGTCCCGCAGACGCGGGTTGGTCAACGCTTCCAGCTCGAAGATGGCGTCGAGGTCGTCGGGCTCCGCGACGCGCTCGAAAAGCTGGATCGGCGGAAAGCGGCTCGGAACGATCCGCCAGCATGGCTTCCATTCGACGCTTGCAAGCGGCGGCGTCATGCCCAGCCGCCGCGCTGGGCGTCGAGATATTGGCGCACCACGAACAGATCGGCCACCTGGCCCGAAAGCATGCGGTCGAGCGCGGAGCGGCCGCCGAAAAGAGGCGCCGCATTCGGGCGCCTGATCCAGCCATCGGCGGCCTTCTCGTCCGGCAGCAGGATCTGGAGCGCCTTGTAGACGCCCAGAATGTAGGAAATCCGCTCCAGCGTGTCCCTGGGCAGCGCCGTATTCGCGTCCTTCTTCCATTTGAAGAAGGTCGAGCGCGCCGTAATGCCCAACAGCGTCATCTGCTCGTCGACGGAAAGGCCCCACAGATCGGCGATGCGGAAGAACGTCCGCAGCGCGGGCCCCGACAGACCCTTGCGGTCGATCGCTGGCGCGGTATGTGCCTGGGCGGGCATGGTTGTCTCCAAATTTGGTTTTATCTCCTATTATGGTCCATTTATGGATTTTTTCAAGCAGGGATGCCGCGATCTCGTGGCGGAAGGCTGTGCCAGACGAGGAGCAAGCTGCGCTCTGCCCGATGCTGTCGTTGCTCGGCAACCCGGCGCTGGTTAAGCCTTCGGCATCATGTCGAAAATGGCGCCGCCCGCGGATGTGAACCGCGGGTGGCGCCGTGTCGCTACACGGCCGGTTTCGGTTCTGCCCGGGTGGAGCGAGGCTCGCTGAGCAGAGCCCGCCATGACGCCCACATCATGAGTACGAGCAGCAGGGCGAAGGGAAAGCCCGTGGCTATGGCGCCGGCCTGAAGCGCCGCCAGCCCGCCGCCCAGCAGGAGCGCGATCGCGACCAGCCCCTCGGAGATCGCCCAGAAAACGCGCTGGGCGATGGGCGCGTCGATCTTGCCTCCGGAGGTGATCGAATCGATCACCAGCGAGCCGGAATCGGAGGAGGTGACGAAGAAGATGATCACCAGGACGATGCCGAGCGGCGCCGTGATGGCCGCCAGCGGCAGTTCCGACAACATGGCGAAGAGGGAAAGCTCCGGTACATAGGCGACGACCGTCTCCTGAACGCCGGTGTAGCCGTCCGTCAGGAACTGGTCGAGCGCCACGCCGCCGAATGCCGACATCCACAGGATCGAGACGAAGGTGGGGATGACCAGCACGCAGGTGATGAACTCGCGAACGGTGCGGCCGCGCGACACGCGGGCGATGAACATGCCGACGAAGGGCGACCAGGAGATCCACCAGGCCCAGTAGAATGTCGTCCAGCCATGCACGAAATCGGTGTCCTCGCGTCCGATCCAGTTGGACAGGGCGGGCAGGTTCCGCAGATAGGCCGCCGTATTGGTGAAGAAGCCCGTCACGATGGCGAGGGTCGGCCCCAGGACGACGACCAGGGCGAGCAGCACCACCGCCAGCACCATGTTGATCTCCGACAGCCGCTTGACGCCCTTCTCCATGCCGGCCACGACCGAGGCAAGGGCGATGGCCGTGATGCCGATGATGAGGACGACCCTCATCATGTCGGTGTTCGACACGCCGTAGAGATGGTTCATGCCGGCCAGCGCCTGCGAGGCGCCGAAGCCGAGCGAGGTGGCGAGGCCGAAAAGGGTCGCAAACACGGCCAGGATGTCGATCACATGGCCGATCCAGCCGCGAATCCGCTCTCCGAAGAGCGGATAGAAGGCCGAACGGATCGAAAGCGGCAGACCTTTGTTGTATGTGGCCAGCGCCAGCGACAGGGCGACGATCGCGTAGATCGCCCAGGGATGCAGGCCCCAGTGATATATGGTGCCGGCCATGGCCGCCTGGCGCGCGGCCTCGACCGCGCCTGGAACGACCTCGCCGTCCATGATCGGCGCGGCGAGCCCGAACGGGGGATGGTTGAAATGGTACATCGGCTCGAGCACGCCGAAGAACATCAGGCCGATGCCCATCCCGGCGGCGAAAAGCATCGAGAACCAGCCGAGATAGGTGTAGTCGGGCTTTGCCTCGGGACCGCCGATCCTGACCTTTCCGAGCGGCGAAACGACGAGGACGATACAAAACAGGACGAACAGATTGGCCGAGATCATGAAGACCCAGTCGAACGTAGAGGTCAGCCAGACACGAAGCGCTTCGAGCGCCGGTCCCATGACTTCCTGGAACATCAAGGTGACGATCACGAAGGCCACGCTGAGAACGGCCGAGATGAAGAAGACCGGATTGTGGATGTCGAGGCCCAGGATCCTGATATTGTCCTGTCCCGCATAGAGCCCGTGATCCGGCTGCGGTATCGTGTCGGGTTCAGTCATGTCTCGGTTCCCTTTGCTTTCCATCGCGTCCTTGCGCGATACTTCCTCCTGCCGTCTCCAGCATCGACGATGATCTGGCCTCAATGAAACCGGATTTTGCGTCTGAATGCGACCCGTACGCGTAATAAATGGCTCTCCCCCTGTGGAAATGTCGCTTGGCAAGGCAGGAGTCCGCACGATCGTTGCCGACCCGAACAGCTATCGCAGCTACGAAATCAGCTTGCCGGGTCCGCCGTAGACGTCCATGCCGCTCGATCCGGAACCGTCAGTCCTTTGGGAAAACGGCGATGTTTTCGTTTCCGTCGCGGACGGGTCGGCTCTACTCTCCCGCCCTCAGGCAGCACCCGGCATGGACGGCTCCGTTCGGCGTGACCACGATTCCCTCATAGGGAAAGCCGATGTCGCTCATCCCGTCGGAGCAGAAACGGTGGTTGCGCCATGCGGTCAGGTGGCCGACGCCTTCATCGTTCTCCAGCCTGACGGCGTAACGCCCCGACAGCCCCATGGCGCGCGTCATCGGACCGGCCCGCCAGGTCTCGGCCTCGTCCATCGGCGTCTCGAACCGCGCCTCGCCGCCGGCCACGCCCACGCTCCAGAAGGGCTCCGTGCCGGTGCAGCGCAGCGGGAACGTCTCGTCGCCCGACGGCGGCGCATCGCCAACGGGCGCGAGATAGCGGGCATTGACCCAGCCGAGACCGTCGCTGCTCACCACCTGCCACCAGACCGACCCGGTAGCTTCCATGCGCGTGCCGGCGACCACCACGCCGACCGCGGCGGGCTCCAGCGTGCCGACGATCTCGGCCGAGGGGTCGGGCTGGGCGCGGATGTTGAGCGCGTCGTCGGCCGCCACGCCGGTCACGCGGTAAAGCTGGGTGGGTTCGGGCGTCTGCTCCTCGATCGCCAGCGCGGGCGGGGAAAGAGAAGTCAATATCCCGGCGAGTGCGGCGATCCCGAATTGGCGCATGACGGTTCTCCTTGCTGCGGTCGTCGTTCAGGCGGACGGCGAGTCGTCTGTCTGCCGCGCGACAGCGGCGAATGGATGGCGGCGCACGCCGATGGGGGAACCTGTCGCGCCTGCTTCTCAGGCGGTCGGCCCATCGCCGCTCTTGTTACGTGCTGCGATGGAATGTGACCGTGGCTGCCACATCTTCCGGCTAGACTGGAGCGTGCGGGGTTTCTTGCAACGTCACGGATGGAAAGCCATGGCGGACGAGCGACGAGCGACCTTGCGGCAGCGCCTGCTTGCGATCCTCGTCACGGGCATAGGTGCCGCCACGGCCAGCGCGGTCTCCTTCGCGATGGCCGTCTACGAGGCGGCCAATCCGGAGCCCGTGCCGGTCGCGGCCATCGGCGAAACCATCGACACCGGCCGCTGGACCGTCGTCTTTCACGAGGCGCGGGTCGGAGCGGTCCCCTCGAGCGCCGTCGCGCCGCCGGAGCGGAAGACCTTCCTGGCGGTCGAGTTCGAACTGGAGAACCGCTCGGCGGCATCCAGCCCCGTCTCCTCCAACCTGATCGCCATCGATCCGTCGGCTCCCGGCCTGCAGGAGCCCGCCTTCCGTCTCGTACGGGACGAATGGCTTGCGAGCGCGCTCAATCCCGGCATGCGGGAGCGCATGATCGCCGTCTGGGAATGGCCGGAGGAGCGCTCGCCGCCGCAGGAAGTGCGCCTCGTCGTCGGGGGCCAGACCTACAAGCGGCGCGACAATCTCTACGGTGCTTCCAACTGGTTCGACGGCGATCCGGTGGCGGTGGTGGAACTGCCCGTCACGCGGGGCGATGCGGAGGCTGCGCGATGATCGGCCGGATCGCGAGCCTCGCAGGTGTCGCGCTCGCCGCGGCGATCCTCTACGGCATGCAGCGCACGACGCCGCTCTACAGCGACATCACCTCGCCGATCCCGGTCGCCGGCCGGCAGGGCGAGCGGGTCGAAACCGAAGATTTCGCCATCGGCATCGCCAACGTCCATCTGGCGCGACGGCTCGCGGCGCAGGACTTCCGCGGGGAGCGCAGCCACACGACCTCCGGCGTCTGGGTGATCGTCGAGGGCGCGGTCGAGACGAAGCGGGAAAGCCTTTCCCTGACCTCCGCCGAATGGCTCGGTCCCGATGGCGCGCGCTATGCGCATACCCAGCGCCTCGCCACCATGCCCGGCCTTCCGGGAACCGAGCGGCTGGAGCCCGGCATCCCGCGACCGATGCTGATGGTGTTCGAGGTGCCGGAAAGCCAGCTTTCGGGCGCGAGGCTGCTGGTCGCCCCCTCGGCGCTCACGCCGCTTCAGCAGGAGACGCGGATCGCGATGGCGGATCTGCGGCCCGAGAACATCCGGCCTTCCGTCACGCTCGGCCGGGGCGGCAGCCTCCTACCCTGGACGCTGGAGGTGGAATGATGGCCGGCGCGGTCTCCTCCGCCGAGCGCCGCCGCTATCGGCTGAGCCTCGCGGCGCTTGCCGTCATATTGCCGGCGGCGATCCTCGTGCATTCGCGCGGCGACGTCGTGGATTTGCTGCGCCGAACCCTGCGCGAACCGGTCGTGGTCGAAAGGGGAGCCGTACAGGACTATGCCGGGGCGAGGTGGCGCATGGAGACACTTGCACAGCTGCCCGGCACCCTGCCCGAGACGGTGGTCATCCTCGCCGAATTCGAGGCGGCCGCAACCGACGCGGCGCGCCTCCGGGAAGCCGGCCCGTGCACGGTCGCGCTCACCGACGCTACGGGCCGCCGCTGGGAGCCGGTCTTCCTGACCGAGCCCATCGTGCGGCAGGCAAGACCCGATGCCGCGGACAAGCCGCGCTGCGGCGCTTTCGACGGCGCCGGCGGCACGATCGCCATGGCCGAGAGCTTCGTCGTTCCCGAAGACGCGGAAGGGCTCGCGCTTTCCGTGACCATGTCGGGGGCGCTGCCCGACCGCCTGCTCCTCAGGTAGCGCCAAACCGCGCCCGCGCCTCCCGCTGCGTCGAGACGGCATGTTCGAGCACCGCCGCGAGCAGCGCGATGCGTGCTGCGTCGAGCAGGATGCCGCCGTCGAGATCGCTCGGACTGCCGATGAAGACGGCCATGGCGCCGGCGACGACCTGCCAGGTCTCGGGATCGTACGGGCCGAGCGTGCGCGTCGCGCCATACCAGATCCACGCGCCGGCCCAGGCGAGCGCACGCCAGGCGACGATGAAGGCGAGCAGCGTTCCGAGCCCGGCGCTCAGCGTCAGCTTGAGGCAGGTCCAGACCGGCCGGTAGCGCGTCCGGTAGCCGCCGACGAAATGGGCAACGAAGTCGCGCAACCATTTGCGCCATGTGGTGGCCCGCGAAGGCGCGACGGTTGCGGAGGTCCGGGCGGCGGAAAGATCGTAACCGTTGATGATCGCGGCGATCACCAGCCAGACGATCGGCAGCAGCGCATAGAAGAAAAGGTTCTGCGCCTGCTCGAACAGGCCCGGCGGCCGGAACTCGACCGGAACGAAGCCCTCGGCCGCATGGGCCGCGATCGACAATGCAGGCGCGCCCATGCTCAGTTCCTCCAGCAGCGGGCCGGCCCCGATCCAGGCGATGAAATCGTTCTTCCACCGGTCGAGCGCATAGAGGCCGATGAAGACCCAGCTCGCATCCGCCGCCACGATCAGCAGCCGCCACCACGGCGCGTGCGAGCGCGCGTTCATGCGTTTGGCGAGCCAGCGCACCATCCAGCAGGCCAGGATCGCCGCCACCAGGCCGCGCGATTGCAGCAGGTCGAAGATCTGGAGCCGCTCGCCGAACGGCACCCGGTCCAGAGCCAGCCGCGAATATTCGCGCACCGTGTCGCCGAGGAAACCCCACGCCGCATAATAGGCGAAGAAGGGCAGGATCACCGCGGCCGTGACCGCCAGCATATGGTCGGCGTCCCGCTGTCGCGGCCCCTGCGCCGCCGCATCGGCCGCGTCCTGCCGCAGCGAGGCCAGCGCCGGCAGGCCCGGCCGCAGCACGGCGAACATCGTCACCACGACGACCAGCTTCGTCAGCACCACCAACGACAGCACCACCATGCCGCCGAGCGGATACCGCAGGCCGACGGCGACGGCCGCTTCCAGCAGGAGATCGCGCGCGATGACGCCAAGCGCGCCGATGAGCAGGAGCTGCGGCCAGAATCGGGCGAGAAGCCGCGCGGCCAGCACCAGCGGCCGGACGATATCCGCGATCGTCGTCATCTGTCTAAGGCCGCCGCACGTCGGCGCCGCTCAGCCTCGGATCGGCGAGGAAGCCGGCCTCGGGCCCGACGAACACGTGCCCGGCCGCCGGGTCGATCTGCAACTGCCAGACGAGCCATGCCGTGACGTAGGGCAGGAAGCCTTCGACGCCGTTGCGGCAACCGATGGCGAGGAACCCGCATTCCGGCTGGCCCTGGATGTCGTTGTGGTCGGCGTCGACGACCATGCCCTTCGCCTTGAGCAGCCCCTCGGGAACGGCCCGGTAATAGGCGTCGACGACATCCGGCGGGGAGAGCGGATCGCGATCGCCCGACAGGAACAGCACCGGCGTGCCGGACAGTCCGGACGGGATGTCGTCGCAATCTCCGGGGCTGCAATGCTCGCGCGCGGGAAGGTCGATGGCGACCACGGTATCGACACGGCCGGCGGCGATGGCCGCGTTCGCCGCGCCGCCCGCGCCCTGCGAATGACCGGCTGCGGCGACGCGGTCGAAATCGACCGGAACGGGCGCGCCCTCATCCTCCAGCAGCGCCAGCGCGTCGAGCATGGTCTCGCCGCGGGCGGCCGCATCGTCGCGCGTCGCCACCACGGCCATGCCCCATGAGGCGAGATGCCTGAGGAGGAAGTCGTATTTCTCCGGCGACGCCCACGAGCCGTTGCCCCAGACCACGACCGGCGCCTGCCGGCCGTCCGCATTCGCGACCGGAAGATAGAGATCGATCTCCTTCCCCTTGCGATCGCAGCAAAGCGCGCCGGGCAGGACCTCCACCCGATGCGGACCGGGATTTTCGTAGCGCGCAGCGTCGGGGGTTGCTTCCGCATATCCTGCAAACGCCGCCCACATCGCCACCGCCAGCGCGAGGCTCGCGAACGGCCGGCTGCGGGGCAAGGCTGTGAACAGGTTCTCGGGCTTCGTCTCCATAGTCGCGGAGGCCGAGGTGAAGGCAGTTTCCATATCGGGTCTCTCTCATCCTGCGCCCCCGATGATCCTCGTCAGCCGCCCGACTTCCCGCTCCAGGCCCTCCATAGCGATCCGCAGACGATTCCCAGCGACAGGCCCACGCCGACGCCGATGCCGATAGCGTCCATGGCTCCGCCGATGGCCGCACCGGCCGCGAGGCCGACCGCGATTCCGATGGCGACTTTCCTGTTGCGCATCGTCTCCATCTCTAGGACGCGGCCGCTCCGGTCTCGGCGCGCATCTTCAATGCCGCGTTCATCCGCTCGAAGTCGGCCCGGAACTGCTGCGTGTCGATGAACCACAGCAGCACGCCCTGAAACCTTTCGCCATGGACGAGGCGGGTGCCGCCTTCGTGCTCATGGAGAATGAAATAGTGCTCGCCGTCGAAGACGCGCGGCAAGACCAGGCGTCCGAGCCAGCGCAGCTCCTTTTCCGGCTCGGCCTTGAGCACGGTCGGCCGGAACGTCATCTCGGCACCGCTCGCCGGCTTCATTATGTTGGTCAGCGTCGCGCCCTCGGCCAGTTCGCCTTCCATCGAGACGATGAAGGGGTTCCAGTCGCGATAGCCTTCGGGATTTCCGAGCAGCGACCACACCTCGCCCGGCGTGGCGTCGATCTGCACCTCGGTGACGATCTCGGTCCGTGGCGCAAGGACGAATGCGCCGGCAAGGAGGATGGCGGCGACGGAAACGACTGCGAACAGCATGGTCAAGGCGTTTCTCCGCATGATGGTGTTTCCCGCGTCTCCGGAGGATCAGATGTCCGGAACGGCGAAAGGCGGAAACCGCAGCGAGTCCGCGCCGCATTCGTGCCATTCCATTTCCGCGTTGGCCTCGTCCTCGCGGCCCAGGCACCAGTCGCGCTCGTTGAGGGCAGCGCCGTAGACGGACCGAGACAGGCAGGCGGCGACCGCCTTGACGTTCTCGCGCCGGGCCAGTCGGCAGCCGGCATCGCTTTCGTTCCACAGCTCGATCAGCTCCGGCACGGTCTCGGACGCCTCGGGAAACTGCATGCCGCCTTGCGCGGCGGCCACCCCGGACACGACAAGCAGACCGGCCATCGTTGAAACACGGTTCGGGAATCGGGACATGACGGGACCTCCACGAAGGGCTATTGCTCCTCCACCATCTCGCAATCCTCGCCGCCGACGAGATGCGTGTCCCCGGCTTCGTAGAGCGCCACGCGGCCGCAGCGGAACGAGAACGCGGCCGATCCCCTTTCGCGCGCCATCGCTTCCAGATCGGCAACCGCGATCGGCTCCTTCAGCCGGACCTCGGCGAGGATCGTCTCTCCACCGAGAAACTGGTCGGTGATGCCCGCCACCAGCTCGGTGGGATCGCGGGGGACCATGACATCGATCTGGCCGAGATGCAGCGTGAAGTCGTGGTGGACCTCGACAGGATCGGGCGGCTCCGGCTCGTCCTGCGCGACTGCGGGAGAAACGCCCAGAAACACCGCGGCGGCGATGGACGTTTTCAGCGGGAGATCGCGCGCGATGACGCCAAGGGCGCCGACAAGCGGGAGTCGAGGCCAGAAACGGGCGAGAAGCCATGCGGCCAGAACCGGCGGCCGGACGATGTCTGCTATCGTCGTCATTCCGCCAGTTTAATCGTGCGCAGGCCGCCTCTCAACACGCACCGGCTTCAGATTTGATGACCGTTTCGCAAATCGCGTGAGGTGCTTTCGCGATGCGGATATTGGCACGACGTCCGTTCCCTTTCGGCGGATACGATTTGCCGGCTATTTTGCGGAGTAGGTCACGGCCTCTGTTTTGTGACCGTCCGGTCGCCCTACGGGTCGTCACCGAAGTACCGCGCCCTGATGTCTTCGATCAGGCCGCTTTCATGTGCGCCGATCAACTCCACGGTGAGAGGACGCGTCAGCTCGCTCCGGCGAGTCAGTCCAAAAGCGTATTTGTCCGGCGCGAAGATCGGGCCGACGACGGTGACGGGCCGCTGCGGGTTGATGTGGGCGTAATATTCGAGCACCGGCGCATCGCCGACGATCGCGTCGATCCGCCCGTCGATCAGAGCCTCCACCGCCTCTTCGATATGCTCGAAGGGGCGGGTGTTGAGACCGGCCTGCCGCGCATAATCCTCCGATACGCTTCCGGGCTGGACCCCGACGACGCGGCCGGGGAGGTCGGCCACCGAGTTGATCTGGTTGGTCAGCGACAAGGTCGTCATGACGCTGGTCACAGACGAGGTGAGATAGGCCAGCACGGCAATGCCGCATACGAGCCACAGGCCCTGCCAGAACCGGCCCACCCAGCCGAACAGGTTCTTGCGCGCCGGGGGCTTGCCCGAGGTGGCGACCGACATGACCGTGTAGAACCCTTCGGCAAGGCCGTCGCGCCAGCGGCGCGGATAATCCTTGTCGAAGCGACGGTCGAACAGCGTCACGAGGAACGTGGCGATGACGATGACGATGGCGATCCAGGCATATGCGCGCAGATGGCCGGATTCACGCAGCCCCGAGACGAGGTCCGAAAAGCCGCCGCCACCGCCTTCGCTGACCATGATGCGCTGTCCCGCATCGAACCAGGGGTGGGTGAAATCGATCTGCTCGGCGCGCTCCCTGGTGACGGTCATGTTGGTCACGGCGACGTCGATCTCTCCGGATGCCGCCGCGTCGGCCAGTTCGCCGACATTGCTGAACTCGACATATTCGCCGTCGAGCCCGAGCCGAGAAGCCAGCTGCTGCCACAGATCGATCGCCATACCCTGAAACGTGCCATCGGTCGCCATGACGAAGGGCGGATGCACGTAAACGCCGACGGTCAGCGGTCGGGTAGCGGAAACCTCGTCATCCTGAGCACTGGCAGCCCCCATGCCCACCGGATTCAAAAGGACGATGGCGATCAGGAAGAACGCGCTGCCCAGGCTTGCGATGCTCATGAGTCTCGATTCCGATTCCGCGGGTGCTACTGAAACCTCCATCGTCGGTTTCGGCAAGTTCGCGTCGCTTCAACGCCGGTTCGGCACCAGGATGTCGAAGGAAGCAGGCGGGCAGACCTGCCCGAAATACAGGATCTGGTCTTCCGGAAGGGTATCCGAATTCCGCTCCATATCGGGAACCTCCCTTGATCGGCAGCTTCAGCGCCCCTTCCGTCTTATCCGATGACCTTTACGGCTCCCAGCTCGACCGAAACCGTGTCGCGCCCGTCTGCCTTGGCGGAATACAAGGCCCGGTCGGCCCCGCGCAGCATATCCGAAAGCGTTTCCATCGACGATCGGGAGCGAAGGCCGAAGCTCGCCGTGAAACGGAAGTCTTGCGGCATCCCGGGGATAGGCTGCTTGCACAGACGCTGGCGGATCGTGTCCACGTAGGCGCGGGCTTCCTGCGCCGATCCTCCCGGGATGAGCACGGCGAACTCCTCGCCTCCGATCCTGCCGACGACATAGCCTTCGCCGGCATGCTGGGCCAGAAGCTGCCCGAACCGCGAAATCGCCCTGTCCCCTGCGGCGTGGCCGTAGGTGTCGTTGACCTTCTTGAAATGGTCGATATCCGCGATCGCGAGGGTCGCCGGCGCTTCCGGGTTTTCCTCGAGCCACGACAGGGCGGCCTTCTCGAATCCGCGCCGATTCAGGATGCCCGACAGCTGGTCGGTGCGGGATTCCTTCCTGATCTCATCGTACAAATCATGTGCGAGCACGACGATGTAGCCGATGGCCAGGACGACCGCCATGACCAAGGTGATCAGCAGGTTCATCGTCCAGTAGACATCGATCGTGAACGTGCCGAACTGGAGGCCCTCGGTTTCGAAGAGGAAAAACGAGATCGAACGCCAGGCAAAATAGAAGACGCACATCGAGGAAACCCCGATGAGGATGTTGTCGGTAGGCGATCTGCGGGCAGGCAGCAGGCCGCGAATGGTGAAGGCCATGATCGCCACCATTGCCATGTTCGCTACGTGAACCCGCACCGGCAGCGAAGGCCGGACATACACGAACCACATGACGGCGGTGAGGAAACCGGCCGAGATCACAAGAAGGGGAATGGTCGGGACCGTCTGCCCGGCGCGGACCAGCGCGGCGTTCGACAGCAGAATGATCACGGTCAGCAGGGCGACATTGAGAAAGACGACGTTCGTTTGTGGGTCCTTGAAAGGCCAGAAGCTCTGGACGAGGAACATCACGGTGGCGATGCCGGACGCTGCGGTGACGTATCCCAGGTACGGCTTGCGTATCCTGAGCCATATGCAGGCGAACATGCAGGTGAAGACGCCAACCATCATCGGGTTCACCAAACTGATGAATAGTTTGCTGTTCATCTCCTCCCCGCATGAAGGCAAGCAATTATCCCATGTAGGTAGATACTGGATGTTGCCGATGTGTTGCGAAGGAGGTTACAGTTTTAATTTTCTCGCTCTAAGGCGTTGCCTTCAACGACTATTTTTCTTTCCGTCCGATCGGAATCCGCTTGTGGAAAACTATTTGACCTTGAAAGCCTGCCGCCTTGGTCGCGGGCATGGGACTCCGGTCAGTCGCCCCGTCGGAGCGCATGGCTGACCGATGCCGAAGGCGCGAGGCTGGCGGCCGGCGGCGGATGGGAATAGGCTGAGGGCGACTGGACAGAGAGGCCGGGTCGCGCCCGGCGGAGGGATGCACCATGAGCGAGCCGGCCGCGATCACGCTGCGCGACGTCGAGACGGCGGCCGAACGCATTGCGGGGCATGTGCTGCGCACGCCGCTGGTTCCCGCGCCGCGCCTTTCGGAACTGACCGGGGCCGAAATCCTCGTCAAGCACGAGAACATGCAGGCGACCGCCTCGTTCAAGGAGCGCGGCGCGGTCAACAGGCTGCTGCTGCTCGATGAAGGCGAGCGCCGGCGCGGCGTCATCGCCATGTCGGCCGGCAACCATGCCCAGGCCGTCGCCTACCACGCCCGGCGCTTCGGCATCCCGGCCACCATCGTCATGCCCGAGACGACGCCGCTGGTGAAGGTCGAGAACACCCGCGCCCAAGGCGCGCGCGTGGTGCTGCATGGCGAGACGCTCTACGAATCCGCGCAGGAGGCGCACGCCATCGCCGCCGCCGAGCGGCTGGTGCTGATCCATCCCTACGACGACCCGGCGATCATGGCGGGCCAGGGAACGGTGGCGCTGGAGATGCTGGCCGACGCGTCCGACCTCGACGTGCTGGTCATCCCGATCGGCGGCGGCGGGCTGATGGCCGGCAACGCGGTCGCGGCGCGGGCGATCCGGCCCGATATCGAACTGGTCGGCGTCGAAGCCGCGCTCTACCCTTCCTTCTTGAACGCGCTGGACGGGCAGGAACGGCCGGTCGGCGGCCCGACCTTGGCCGAAGGCATCGCCGTCAAGACGGTCGGCGAGCTGACCCTGCCGATCGTCCGGCGTCTTGTCGGCGACATCGTCGCCGTCGACGAGGCGCTGATCGAGCGGGCCGTCAACGCTTACGCCAGCCTGCACCACACGCTGGCCGAAGGCGCGGGGGCCGCCGGGCTGGCGGCACTCTTGAAGGAGCCCGGCCGCTACGCCGGGCGCAAGGTCGGCCTGGTGCTGTGCGGCGGCAACATCGACACGCGGCTGCTCGCCGCCATCATGCTGCGCGAACTGGAGCGCGACGCCCGCATCGTCTCCTTCCGGCTGACCACCAGCGACCGGCCGGGGCTGCTCGGCAAGGTGGCGGGCCTCATCGGCGCGGAAGGTGCGAACATCCTGGAAGTGAGCCACAGCCGGCTCTTCCTCGACGTGCCGGCCAAGGGCGTGACCATCGACGTCACCGTCGAGACGCGCGGCGAGAGCCATGCGCGCGCCATCGAGGAGGCGCTGGCGCGAAGCGGCCTCGCGCCGCGCCGGGTCATGCCGCGCGACATCGCCGAACCCGGGTCGTAAGCGGGACTCAATCGTGGAGCGCGGGCAGTCTTCGGATTTCCTCGAGGAGATAGGCCACGAAGGACTGAACGTGGGGGTTGTCGCTCGATCCGGGCTTGACCCTGAGATAGTAGGAGCGACGCGCATCCAGCGGCCGATTCAACATGCGCACGAGGCGACCCTGCGCGACGGCCTTGTGGACGAGGTGGCGCCAGCCGAGTATGGCGCCCTGACCTTCGAGCGCCGCTTCGACCAGCATGCTGTAACTGTTGGTGACGAAGCCCGGAGCCGGCCCCTCGATATTCGGGCAATGATGGCGAAACCAGTCCCGCCATGTCAGCGGATACCATGATATCGCATCGGAGCTCCAATGCATGCGGTGCAGTTCCATGAGCTCGGCGCGGGCCAGATCCTGCGGGGCGTCGAACGGTCCTGCCGCCTCCAGATAGGCCGGCGAACAGACGGGATCGACGACTTCGGGAAAAAGCTCGATCAGGTTCTGGCCGATTTCCGATCGTTCGTTGCCGCATATGATCGCCACGTCCACCTCCTCGAAATCGGGAAGCCTGACGTTCTCGTCGGAAGCGAGAAGGGTGAAGCGTATATCCGGCCGCTTCTGCCGGAAGGCGTCCGTGAACGGTTTGACGAAATGCGAAACGCCGGCATAGGTGCCCGATATGGTGATGACCTTGCTGTCGGTGTTCTGCCCGATCTGGAAGATGCCGTCGCTGAGGCGGTCGAGCCCCTGGGTCACGGAATCGAGAAGGATCTGGCCTTCGGCCGTCAGCTCCATCCCGTTGCGCTTGCGCACGAAAAGCCGACAGTCCAGCGCTTTTTCAAGACCCCGTATGTGCTGGCTGACCGCCGCCTGGGAGACATGCAGTTCGCTCGCGGCCAGGGTGAAGCTCAGATGCTTCGCGGCGACCTCGAAGGTCGCGAACGATCCCAGCGACGGCAGATAGCGGCGCTTGGGCGGGCGAAGCGCCGGCGGCGATCCCTTCTGCGGCAGTCCGTTTCTGTCGTCCGGCCTGTCCATTCGCCTTCATTCATCCCGGGCGCGCCACTCCTTCCAGCGAAGGAACAGGTTCGCGCCGATTTTTGCAAGAGGCGCGGGCGGAAGCCGGGACGGGGCGGCCTCGGCCGCGAAGTGGCGGGTGACGTCGCTCTCGATGCCGAGAGCCGTTTCGGCCGCCGCGATCCCGATCAGCGTGCTGCGCGTGGTGCCGAGGCCGTTGTCGACGCAGGCGGCATAGAGGCCGGGCTCAAGCTCGCCCGTCACCGAGACGTTGTTGCGCGTCAGGCAGAGATGTCCCGACCAGACATATTCCATCCCGACGTCGGCAAGCTGCGGGTAACGTGCGTCGAACTTGTCGCGCATCATGCGCTGCGCCCGCCGGGTCTCAGCGGGCGCGACCTCCATTCCGGGCAGGAACTTCGCCATGGTGCGGGTGACGATGCGGTTTCCCCCCTGCGCGGCCGAGATGCGGCGCATGGTCGTGCCCATCGGGTCGGAAGGCGTGACCCCCCAGCACTCGGCGCCGCCGAGGCGGCGCAGCGCGTCCTGCGACAGTTCCTGCGTCATGCAGGCGAAGAGGAATATGTGCATGAGCCGCCCGCGGGCAAAGCCGAAGCTCTCCAGATGGCCGTTATGGGCCATGATGACCTTGTCCGCCTCGATGCGGCCCGCGGCGGTCTCCACCGACCATCCGCGCGCAAGCCGGGTCAGGCCGACGACCGGACTGTGCTCGTAGATCGCCACCTGCCGCGACAGGCCGCTCATGAGTCCGCGAATATATCCCGCGGGTTGAATCATCACGGTTCCGGGCGTGAACAGGCCCGAGCTGTAGTAGGCCGATCCTGTCAGCTCCTTCATCGCCTTGGCATCCAGCATCTCGCTGGACTCGTTCAGCGTCGAAAGATGCTCGGCATAGGCGATGTTCTGGGCGTGGGCATGATCGTTGACCGCACCGTTGACCTTGCCGTCACGGCGGAAATAGGCGGCGGGGATGCCGTATTCGTGAACCGCATCGGCGGCGAAGGCGATCGCCTGCCGGTTCAGCGCGATGATCCGGCGATCCGCGCTCGAGCTTTCGCCGGCATAGTCCTCCGACGTCAGTTCGTGCGGCAGGTCGATCATGAAGCCGGAGTTGCGCCCCTGCGAGCCTTGCGCGATCTGGCCGGCCTCGACGAGCGCGATCCGCGCCTGCGGCGTTAGCTGAAGCAGCCGGCGTGCCGCCGACAGGCCGGCGAAGCCGCCGCCGATGATGGCGAAATCGGCCTTCTCCGTGCCTTCGAGGGTCGGGAAGAGAGGGCGAGGGCCGAGAAGGGTGTCCCATGCGGCGGGGCCGGAAAGTCGGGGCAGCCATCTGGCGCGGTAGGTCTGAGGCATCTGGCATCTCGAAGGAAAGGACCGCGGGCAGGGCAGGGCCGCTTCCGGCCCGAGCGCGACCGGCGCACCGGCCGCGCCCGCAGCGCCGCTCAGTCGATCGCCTCGCCCTCGTCGTCCGACAGGTCCAGCCAGATGGTCTTCAGCTGGGTGTACTGGTCATGGGCGTGGACCGAGTTGTCGCGCCCGCCGAAGCCCGACTGCTTGTAGCCGCCGAACGGCGTCGAGATGTCGCCCTCGCCGAAGCTGTTGACGGTCACGGTGCCGGCGCGCAGCATCCGCGCGCCGCGCAGGGCGCGCTTGCCGTTGGCGGTAAAGATCGAGGCGGCCAGCCCGTAGGGCGTGTCGTTGGCGACGCGGATCGCCTCCTCGAAGCTGCCGACCTCGACCACCGTCAGGATCGGCCCGAAGATCTCCTCGCGGGCGAGCCTGTGATCGTTGCCGTCGACCTCGACGATGGTCGGCTCGACATGGGTGCCGTGATGGCTGCGGCCGCCCATGACGATGCGGGCGCCGTCGCCGGCGTCGAGATAGGACGAGACCTTGTCGAAATGCGCCTTCGACACCAGCGCGCCGATCCGCACCGACGGGTCGAGCGGGTCGCCGAAATTCCATTCGCGGGCGTGGGCCTCGACCTTTTCGAGCAGCTTCGCCTTGACGCCCTTCTGCACGATCAGGCGCGAGGCGGCCGAGCAGTTCTCGCCCATGTTCCAGAACGCGCCGTTGACGACGTGGGCGGCGACCACGTCGAGGTTCTCGGCGTCGTCGAGCACGATGCACGGGTTCTTGCCGCCCATCTCCAGCACGATCTCCTTGAGGTTGGATTCGGCCGAATAGTGCAGGAAGCGGCGGCCGGTCGCGGTCGAGCCGGTGAAGGAGACCATGTCGACGTCCGCGTGGCGGCCGAGCGGCTCGCCGACCTGCGCGCCCGATCCGGTGACGACGTTGAGCACGCCCGCCGGCAGGCCGGCCTCGCTGGCGAGCTCGGCCACGCGCAGCGTCGTCAGCGTGGTCTCGGCGGCGGGCTTGACCACGACCGAGCAGCCGGCGGCGAGCGCCGGCCCGATCTTCCACGCCAGCATCAGCAGCGGGAAGTTCCACGGCAGGACGAGGCCGACCACCCCGACCGGCTCGCGCACGACCATGGCGATGTGGTCGTCCGAGGCCGGCGCGACCTGGTCGTAGATCTTGTCGATCAGCTCGGCATGCCATTTCAGGCAATGGATCGTCTCGGGGATGTCGACGGTCTCGCAGTCGTAGATCGGCTTGCCGCTGTCGATGGATTCCAGCACCGCCAGCTCGTGGCGCTTGCGCTCCATCAGTCTGGCGAGGCGCAGCAGCACCTCCTTGCGCGCGCCGGGATGGAGGCGCGACCAGCGGCCGTCCTCGAAGGCCTCGCGCGCCTTGCCGACGGCGAAGTCGACGTCCTCCGGCCCGCATGCGGCGATGTCGGCCAGCTTCACGCCGGTGGCGGGATTGGTCGAGGCGAAGGTCTTGCCGGACGCGGCCGGGCGGAAGCCGCCGTCGACATAGGCGTTGGCGGGCAGGTCGATCGACCTGGCAAGCGCCTCGTATTCGGCCTGGGTCAGAAGCTCGCTCATGGGTCAGTTCCCTGCCTTGATGTCTGCGATTGTGGTTTTCAGGACCGCGATCACCTGTTCGAGCTCGCGCTTCTCGTCCTTGTTCAACCCCTTGAGCGGCGGCAGCATCGGGCCGGTTGGGATGCCGGCCACGGTGGTGCCGTGCTTGACGCACTGGATGAACTTGCCGCCCTGTTCGAGGACGCGCATCAGGGGCATCATCGCCGACATGATCCTGCGCCCCTTGACGAAGTCGCCGTTCACGACGCAGGTCTCGTAGAGATAGACGTGCTCTTGCGGCAGGAAGTTCGAGCCGGCGCAGATCCAGCTCCGCGCGCCCCAGGCGAAGAACTCGAGCGCCTGGTCGTCCATGCCGCAGGAAAGCTGGATATGCGGATAGTCGCGGGCGAGCAGGTGCACGCGGTTGATGTCGCCCGAGCTTTCCTTGATGCCGACGACGTTGCGGGAGCGGCCGACGCGGTCGAGGAATTCCTCGCCCATGGCGACGCCCATGCGGCCGGGATAGTTGTAGAGGATGATCGGCAGGTCGGCGGCGCGGTCGATGGCCAGCGCGTTGAGCGCGTTCTCGCGCTCGGTCGGCACCGAATAGGGCGGCGTGCCGAGGAGCAGCGCGTCCGCGCCCATGTCGCGGGCGCCCGTGGCAAGCGCGATGCTGTCGGGCGTGCGCATCGCGCCGGTGCCGACGATCACCGGCAGCCGGCCCTTGGCCCGCTCGACGACGAACCTTGCCAGTTGCAGCCGCTCCTCGACGCTCTGGGCGTAGTTCTCGCCGGTCGATCCGCCGGAGATCAGGCCGTGGACGCCCTGCGCGATCAGATGTTCGACCAGCTCGGCGAGCCGGTCGAGGTCGAACGAGCGGTCCTCGGAGAGCGGGGTGACGAGGGGCGTATAGATCCCCTCAAGCGTCATTCGGAATGTCATCGTGCCTTCACCAGTTGCGAATGTCCGAGGATTTCGTCCCGCGCTGCCGCGCAAGACGGCGAAAGGTGAGTGCGGCGCCTTCGCAAGTACCTCTTGTTGCGGCTCCACGCCCAAGGCCGGCCCGGAGGTGGCTTGGTGGCGGGAACCGTCATGACGTCGCGGTTGGCGCAAACTCCTCCAATCCGAGGATGGGAACGGTTCCGATGGAATCGCAAGCGAGGAATTTCATTGCGTTGTCATAAGTAAAATATTATGTAACGGTTACTTCATTGCAATTCTTGTCATTTTCGGGTGCGAGCGGCGAAAAATTACCCTTATCATAAAAATTTGATGGGTGTGACGTAATTATTCTAGAAAATCGACGCTTCTATTCAATTTTCTCTTTCCTGATGCCGATATCCTCACCAGTTATGCTGAGCAGGTCGGGAAAATCCGCCGTGTGAAGGCTGGGGAGAGAGCGATCGAGCGCCATTTGCGCTCGAATGAAGGGAAGGAGGATGACTGTCCGTCCGCGCCGAACAAAAGAATAAACTTATCCAATAAGGCGACATTCGGACAGTTTGACATCGACCGTCAGGGCTCCCCGGACTTCGGTCCGTGAGATCGGCCGCATCTGTTTCGGCGCAGCACCGATGACGCAGTCCAACTGGGAGACCGGAAATGAAACTCATATGGAAAACGCTTCTGGCCGCGACGATGGCCGGCTTGTCCGCACTGCCCGGCTGGGCGCAGGACAAAGTTATCAAGATGGGCACGATGTCCTGGGAAGATCTGACGCCGATCACCGGCATCACCAAGCACGTGCTTGAGGAAGCCGGCTACACCGTCGAGGTGACGAGCTTCTCCGAATGGGGCATCGCCTATGCCGCCCTCGTCAGCGGCGACACGCAGATCATGGTCTCGCAGATCGACTACGTGGCGCAGGACTATTGGGAGCGGCACAAGAACAGGCTGGAGAAAATCTCGCCCGTTTCCCACGGTCTCTACCAGGCCGTCGCGGTGCCCTCCTACGTGACCATCGATTCGATGGAGCAGCTGAACGAGAATGCCGCCCGGTTCAACAACAGGATCGTCGGCATCGAGCCCGGTTCCGGCCTCATGCGCGAAGCCGCCGATGCCGTGAGCGAATATGGTCTGTCGCTGCAACTGATCGAGGGCAGCACGGCGGCGATGACGGCCGCGCTGCAGTCGGCGATCGAGCGCAACGAGTGGATCGCCGTGACCGTCTGGGAGCCGTCCTGGATGGCGCAGCGGTTCGACATCAAGTGGCTGGCCGACCCGAAGGGCGTCTTCGCGCCGGCGCAGAGCTACTACTGGGTCGGCCAGAACGGCTTTTCGGCGGAGAATCCGCATGCTCGGGAAGTGCTGGCCGGCATCTACGTGCCGCTGGCCGACATCAATGCGATCAACGGCGCGGTCAATGACGGCCAGTCCATGGACGAGGCCGTGGCCGACTGGGTCGCGAACAATGGCGACCTGATCGCGCGCTGGTCGAACATCAAGCAATACTGACCCGGCTTGCCGGCGATGCCGTCTCGCTCCCTGCTTCCATGGGCGAGACGGCAATCCGGCAGCGCAAGGAGGGTGCGTGCGGATCTGCAGCATGCGCCCGGTTGGGAGGAACCATGTCGGACATAGCCACTGACGGACAAGACCCGCTGATCGACTGCAGGTCGGTGTGGAAGGTCTTCGGTACGCACTCCGATCAGGCGATACGCGCGATCACGGAGCGCGGGATCGGCAAACCCGAAGTCCTCAAGGAATTCGGCTGCGTCGTGGGCGTGCAGGACGTAAGCCTCACGCTGAACAAGGGCGAGATCTTCTGCATCATGGGCCTGTCGGGCTCCGGCAAGTCCACCCTGATCCGCCTCTTCAACCGCCTGATCGAGCCCAGCCTCGGCAAGATATTCGTCAATGGCGAGGACATCGGCGCGATGGGTGCAGCGCGGCTGCGGGAATTGCGCGCGCGCCATGTCGGCATGGTGTTCCAGGCGGTCGCCCTCTTGCCGCGCCGCACGGTGCTCGACAACGCGGCTTTCGGCCTCGAGGTGCAGGGGATCGACAAGGCGCGGCGCTATGAGATCGCGCGGGCCGCGCTCGCCAAGGTCGGCCTCGCCGAATGGGAGAACCGTTTCCCGAGCGAGCTTTCGGGCGGGATGCAGCAACGCGTCGGCCTTGCCCGCGCGCTCGCGGCCGACCCCGAGATCATCCTGATGGACGAGCCGTTCAGCGCGCTCGATCCGCTCATCCGGCGGCAGTTGCAGGACGAGTTCCGCCAGCTCTCGAAGGAGCTCGGCAAGTCGGCGGTGTTCATCACCCACGACCTCGACGAGGCCATCCGCATCGGCGACCGCATCGCCATCATGAAGGACGGCCGTTTCGTGCAGGTCGGAACCGCCGAGGACATCGTGCTGAAGCCGGCCGATTCCTACGTCGAGGAATTCGTCGCCGGCATCTCCCGGCTGCATCTCGTCAAGGCGCAATCGGTCATGCACCCGGTCGCCGCCTTCGTGGCGACCCGTCCCGACGTGGATCTGGAAGTCCTTCCCCGCGCGGGGGTGGACGCGGATGTGGACGAGCTCATCCGCTTGACCCTCGAAGGCCGCCAGGACGCGACCGCGGTGGTCGACCGGGACCGGATCGTCGGCGTGGTGACGGCGCGCAGCCTGCTCCAGGGTGTCAGGGGCAAGGAGCCGGGCGACGCGATCGCGCTCTGACGGGCGAACGGGATGGGAACGGAGACCGAGCGATGGAACTCCAAGGCCTGATAAAGGCAATCGACCGGGCGATCGAGGGCGGCCTCGACTGGCTGACCTTCAACGGCTCGCACGTCTTCAAGGCGCTTCGCGCCCTGCTCGAAGGCTTCTACAGATGGATCGAGTGGGGCCTGCTTGCTCCGCCCTTTCTCGTGGTGGCGATCGTCGTCGGCATCATCGGCTGGCGGGCGGTCGGATGGCGCTTCGGCTTGGGGGCCGCGGCCGGCATCGCCTTCTGCGCCGTCATGGGCCTGTGGACGGAAACCATGCAGACGCTCGCCCTGGTGATCGCGGGAACGATGCTCGCGCTGCTGATCTCCATCCCGATCGGGATCCTGGCCGGCTTCAATCCGCGCCTCAACCAGGCGCTCGTGCCGGTCCTCGACATGATGCAGACGCTGCCGCCCTACATCTACCTGCTGCCGTCCATCGCGCTTTTGGGCTTCGGCCCCGCGACCGCGCTTGCCGCGACGGTGGTGGTAGCGGTTCCGCCCGCGCTCCGCCTGACGGCCCACGGCATAAGACTCACGCCGCAGAACTTCCTCGAGCTTGGCCAGGCGACCGGCACCACCTCGACACAGATGTTCTCGAAGATCCGGCTGCCCTTCGCGATGCCCAGCATCATGGCGGGCGTCAACCAGTGCATCATGATGGCGGTCGGCATGGTGGTCATCGCCGGCATCGTCGGCTCGGGCGGCCTCGGCACCACCATCTACGATGCGATCCGCACGCTCGACATCGGCAAGTCCATCGACGGCGGCCTCGCCATCGTGATCCTGGCGATGATCCTCGACCGCATCACCGAAGGCGCGGTCGCCAACGAACGCGAGGCCGGGCAATGAGCGAGGCTCCTTTCACCTTTTCGCCGGGCGCCCTGGTCGCGCCGGGGATCAGTTGGCTGAATTCCAACTTCTATCCGTTCTTCGCCGCCATCAGCGCGGCCGTGGAGGCCGCTCTCGCCGCCGTGCTGGCCGTGCTGACGATCCTGCCGGCAGGCGGCGTCATCGCGGTCGTGGCCGCGCTCGCCTTCATGCTGGCGAACTGGCGCGTCGCCCTGCTTTCGGCCTGCGCGCTGGGCTTCTGCTGGCTCATGGGTCTGTGGAGCGCTTCCATGCAGACGGTCGCCCTCGTGCTCGTGGCGGTATCGATCTCCGTCGCGCTCGCCTTTCCGCTCGGCATCCTGGCGTCTCGCCACAGGCGGGTCGAGAAGATGTTCCGGCCGATCCTGGACGTCATGCAGACCGTGCCGCCCTGGGTCTACCTCATCCCCGCGGTGATGATCTTCAGCCTCGGCCGCACGCCGGCCCTGATCGCGACCGTGGTCTACGGCCTGCCGCCGATGCTGCGCCTCACCACGCTGGCCCTCAAGCAGGTGCCGAAGCCGATGCTGGAGCTGGGCAACGCGCTCGGCGCGAAAAGGTCGACGATCCTGTGGAAGATCGAGCTGCCCGCCGCCAAGCCGACGCTTCTGGTCGGCCTCAACCAGTGCATCCTGCTGTCGCTGGCGATGGTGGTGCTGGCGGGTCTCGTCGGCGCGGGCGGTCTCGGCGCCGAGGTCACGCGCGGTCTCACGCGCATGGAACTCGGCGTGGGCTTGAGGGCCGGCCTTGCGATCGTAGCCATCGCGCTGCTGCTGGACCGGCTGTCGCGCGCCGCGCTCGACCGGCCGCCCCAGCGTATCGTCTGAGCGAGGCGGAAGAGGTCCGCTCGGCCCCCCGACGCGGCCGCCACGTCGGAACGAGCCGGACCGCGGGGACTGGCGGCGCGTGCCTGACGGCTTGGCTCGGTCGTCCCGTCGCCGTATTGAACGGTTCATGTCCTACTTTCTGCTCAAATTCCTGCATGTGCTCGGCGCGGTGGTCATCCTCGGCACCGGCACGGGCATCGCCTTCTTCATGCTGATGGCGCATCTGAGCCGCGACGCGGCCTTCATCGGCCGCACCGCGGGCGTCGTGGTGCAGGCCGACATGCTGTTCACCGCCACGGCGGTGGCGATCCAGCCCGTCACCGGCTACCTGCTGATGCGCGAGCTCGGCATCCCGTTCACGGAAGGGTGGCTGGCCGTGTCGCTCGGCCTCTACGCGCTGGCCGGAATCTTCTGGCTTCCCGTCGTCTGGATCCAGGCGCGCATGCGCGACCTCGCGCAGGAGGCGGCCGCCAACGGCGCGCCGCTGCCGGAGCGGTATCATCGCCTGTTCAGGGTGTGGTTCGCCTTCGGCTTTCCCGGTTTCGGCTCGGTCGTCGCCATCGTCTGGCTGATGATCGCCAGACCGGCGCTGTGACGGCGATGACGAGCGCCCCGCCCGTCATCGCCGTGCTCGGCGCCTCCGGCCTGATCGGGCAGGCCGTCACCCTGCATCTTCTCGGCGAGGGCTTCGCCGTCGTGCCCGTCGCGCGCGCCTTCACGGCGGCGCAGATGGCCGCCTATGGCGAGGGGGCGAGGGAAAGCGCGGTCGTCGGCCTCGATGGGCAAGGGCTTGCCGGGCTCATCGCCGGGTGCGGTGCCGACATCGTCGTCAACTGCATCGGCGTGCTGCAGGACAGCGCCCGGCGCGGCAGCGCGGCCGATGCCCATGTCGGCTTCGTCGGGCGGCTGACCGCGGCGCTCGCCGCCGGCGACCGCGAGCGTCTTCTCGTCCACCTGTCGATCCCCGGCGACGACGAGGACGACGCCACCGCGTTCAGCGCGACCAAGCGCGCGGCCGAGCGCATCGTCGCCGCAAGCGGCGTCCCGCACGTCATCCTCCGGCCGGGCTTCGTGGTCGCGCCCGCGGCCTATGGCGGCAGCGCGCTGATCCGCGCCCTCGCGACGCTGCCGTTCGACCTGCCCGTTCGCGAAGCGTCGCGCCCGTTCGCCGCGACCGATGTCGCGGATGTCGGGCGCACGCTCGCCGTGATCGCCAGGCGCTGGGAGGAGGGGGAAAGGAACTGGCGCGCGCGCTGGGACGTGATGGAGCGGCACGCCGGCACGGTCGGCGAGGTGATCGACGCGTTCCGCCGCCATCTCGGCGGACCCGCGCGCCGGCTGCGGCTGCCGGGTTGGCTGATGCGGCTCGGCGCGGCCGCCGGCGACGGCGCGGCAAAGCTCGGCTGGTCGCCGCCGATCCGCGGCACCGCCCTTGCCGAGATGCGGCGCGGCGTGGCCGGCGACCCCGCCGAATGGATCGCCGCCACCGGCATCGAGCCGCGTTCGCTGCCGCAGGCGCTGCGCGGCCTGCCCTCGACGGTACAGGAACGCTGGTTCGCGAAGCTCTATCTCCTCAAGGCGCTGGTCGTCGGCGGGCTGGCGCTGTTCTGGATCGTTTCCGGCCTCGTCGCCCTGACCGTGGCGTTCGTGGCGGCGACGGCGATCCTGACCGCGCACGGCTTCCCGCTCCGGCTGGCGCAGGCGGTGACGGCGGCGACGAGCCTTGCCGACATCGCCGTCGGCGCGGCCATCGCATGGCGTGCCACCTGCCGCGCCGGGCTTGTCGCCGGCATCGGCCTGTCGCTCGCCTATATGGCGGGTGCCGCCATCGTCACCCCGGTTTTGTGGCTCGACCCGCTCGGCGCGCTGGTCAAGACCGGCCCGGCCATATTGCTGATGCTGGTGGCGCTCGCCATGCTCGACGAGCGATGAGAACCGGAACGGTGCCTGACGGGCCTATCCCGGAATTCTGCATCGCGGCGCGCAATCGAAGCCGCGGCGGCGTTCGCGCGCAGCGCCGAGACCCAGGGCGCTCGCCTTCGACCGTCTCCCGCCGCGCGGGACCATGCCGACGCCTTCCGCGAGGCCGGCCGTGACCTCGACGCCGCGCTCGCGGCGCTGGAATGAGTTGGCGGGAAGGCGCTCGCGCCTTACCAGACGTCGCCGAGGCGGTCGTGGCCGATAGCCTCGCTCAGTTCGCGCGCGAGGGGTGAATCGGGATAGCGGAACATGTGGCCCTCGGCGAAGCCGACGAGGATCTCGTTCTCCACCGGCGGCGGGGCGCGCTTCACGATGGCCGCGACCCGGTCGAGGATGCTTTCCCCGCTCTCCGACTTCTTCGTCAGGACGGCATAGTCCCGTTCGCCGACATGCGCCCAGAACAGGGTCGGCGTCTCGCGAACGAGGTCCCCGATGCTGTCGTAGACGCAATCTACGAGGAGCGCGTCCTTCACCTCGGGAAAGTTCCGCCGTAGCCAGCTCACGAAGCGGAAATTGGTGTCGATCAGTCGTTCGCGATCGCCGGGGTTCATGGTTTTCTTCCGATCCGGCGGCGCATTCTAGTCCCAGTCATGGCCGTAAATCCTGAGGCATCGGGCGATCTCGGCTTCCGGCGTTTCGCCCTTTTCCGCGAGCGTGTCGAGCACCGCCTGCCAGCCGGCCCGCGCCTTTTCCCAGGCGGCGGGCAGGTGGTCGGCGGCGAGGATCCTTCCCGCCGGATCGACCACATCGCGGCTGTCGAGCATGAACAGGGCGAAATTGCGGGCGTAGTTCAGGCCCCTGTCTATCTGCGGCCGCCGTTCGGCATCCGGCGCGGCCTCGCTTTCCCGCTCCAGCACCGCGCCGCACCAGACGGCATCGTTGTATTGGTCATAGGCTCCCTGGCCGGTCCGTGGCGTATAGGGGGAAAACTCCTGGGCCGAGAGCGGGGACGCGAACAGGAAGCCCGCGAGCGCAACGGCTATCCCCGCCAACGGTCCGGGACGGTTCGAGGTCATCTCTTCTCCTTCCGCGTTCAAGGCCGGGACCGGCCGGCGTCGTCCAGCCGTTCGATCGTCTGCGTCAGGGCATGGCGAACCGTCTCGTCGCCTTCAGCGGCCAGCGCGTCGCGCAGGCTGGGCAGGGCCGCCTCCCGCTCATGCTCGGCCAGCGCCGCCGCGACATGGATGCGGGTGCCCCATTCCGGGCTCCCGAGGCCGGCGGCGACGACCCCGATGTGGCGCGCCGGAACACAGGCGAGGATGTGCCGGAACAGGCTTTGCGCCCTTGCGATGTCGTCCTGGCTGTCGCCGTCCCATTCGGGCAAGGCATCCCTCTCGCGCGAAAGGATGTCGAGCCGGGCGATCGCGGCCTCGATCTCGGCGACGCCGCAGTGCCCGCCGATCCACGCCACGCGCTCCTCGGGCGTCGGGGTCCAGGGCGAAAGATCGCGGCGGGCTTCGCGCACCAGCCTGTCGAGGCGCTCGGGGGCCGGCATGCCGGCGGCGGGCGCGTCGCCTGTCGGCCTGCCGCTTCGCCGGAAAAGCCATGCAACCGCGACCGCCAGCAGGACGAGGACGATCGAGGCGAGAATGACGGCGCGGCTCTCAAGCATGGAGCCAGACTAGCGGATGCTGCCGAAACCGCATCCCCTGAACTTGGGGAATCGTCATCATCCCGCGAGAAGGGTGACGAGCAGCGCAACGCCAAGCAGGACGCCGCCGACCAGTATCGTCAGCAGCGCCGCGCGGCCGCCCTTCCTGCGCTGTTCCCGCCGCTGCGCTGCCTGTGCCGCCAGCGGCGGAAGCGCCGAAGAATGACCTCGCCGGGCGTTGCGCTCGGCAATACCCTCGGCGATGAAGGTTTCGGCATCGCGGATCAGTCCCTCGACCCAGCCCCAGACGCTGATCGAGACCTGCGTGACCCGGCCCGTGTCGGTATCGAACAGGAAGACGGGTGAATCCTCGCGCGGATGGAAGGCGCGGGGTTCTTGCAGGATGAACCAGGGCGACATGCCATAGCGCGCGCCGATGAAGATGGCGTCGTCGGGCACGGGGTCGCCGTCTTCCGCCCATTCCGCACGCTTCTCCAGCGCCATGCGCTTTATCTTGGCCAACTGGTCGGCGTAGATCTGGAGCTCGCGGTCGTCCACCAGCCGGCCGGCCCGGAAGCCGATCAGGGAGAGCACCTGCCGGTAGCTTTGCGGCATCGGGCCGGTCATGGCTTCGAGCACGCGGATTTCCGCCTCGGTGAGGCCCGCGATGTCCTGCGGCCGCGCGATCCCGCGCGCGATCAGCGTCTCGCGCAGGTTCCGGGCGTTGAGCGCGATCGCGACACGCCGACGGTCGAGCTCGACCGCGCCGATCCATGCCGGCCATTCCCGCAAAGGGGCGTCGTCGGCGTCGGACGCAATATCGAGCTTCTCCCAGAGAAAGCCGTTGCTGTCATAGTCGGTATGCGCCTGGCCCATGGCGATCTCGACATGGTCATGGGGAACGCCGTAATCGAGAACATAGGCGATCCGCAGCGCCGCGCCTCGGGCGCTCGGCTCGGTCTTGCGCCAGAGCGGAGATTGCAGCCAGAGGTAGAAGGGGTCGGCGCGCCCGATGCCGAAGGTGCGCTCGCAATAGTCTTCCCAATCCTCGCCCGCCTCGGGCGCGATGCCGGCAAGCGGACCGTGGGCCAGAGGCGGCAGGGCGGCGGGCGCATGCCCGGCCACGTCTTCCGGCGAATAGTCGAGAAACAGCATGTAGGAGGGATCGAACAGGAGGCCCGCGCCCGCGTCGATCTGCCTGCTGTTGACGACCAGATAGCGCGCCAGTGCGAGCAGGTTGCCGTATTGCGCGTCGGTATAGGGGAGGAAGTAATGAACGTAACGGTCACTCGCCATCGCAATCCCTCAAGAGCCGCCCTGCACGGTCGTTACGGATGCGGCGCCGCATTCGGCGGCGTCGTGGTTCCGGTAGGCACGCTGCATCCGGTCGAGTCAACCGGTCCGGTCAGGACATGGCGGCGAGCTTCGCCTCGGCCTCCGCTTCGGTCGTCAGGCCGGCAAAATAGCCACCGAGGGTCGCGATAACCTCCGGCAGGGGCCGTGGCCGAGCGTCGAGATCTCCGACGGCGAGAAGAAGATCCGCCTCACGGCCTGTTTGCGCCGCAGCGTCCGGGGGGCGGGCGCTGATCGGAACAAGACCGGGATGATCGGGTTATCCGTACCGGGCGCCATTCATCCAGGGAGATGCGATCATGAGCATGACGCGCGACGAGATCGTCTCGGTGCTTGGCCCGGTGGACGAGGGGCTGGTTGCGGAGATCGCCGCGACCGGGGCGGCCATCGAGGAGCTTCGCGAGGCATGGGCGTGGCTTCATGGCGACGAGGCGCTGATGGGCGAAGGCCGACGGATGCCGGACACACGCGTGGCGGCGCTGATCGACCTGCTCGAGCCCGAGGGCGAGGAGCGATAGGCCGTCTCACCCTTTCAGTGAAGCGAGATGATCCCGCCGACGGCTTTCCATTCCGATGGCCGGATCATTCGCTGGTGAGCGAGGCGCACCGAGTGCGGCGCGCCTTCCAGCGTCTGCGTCCAGTAGTCGAGGAAACCGCGCAGTTCGGGGAACGCGGGCGCAAGGTCATACTCCTGCCAGACATAGAGCTGGAGCAGGCTCGGGTGGTCGGGCATGTGGTTGGATTTCCGCCGTGGTCAGGCCGTAACCCTCCATCCGCACCCGGAACTCGCGACTGACGATCGCTGTCATTCTTCGCTCCCTGCTTTCGCTCCCTTGTCAGCTTCACGCATCCAGCCTGCGGCTGTCGCCGGCCGCAAGGAAAGCGACGTGATGGACGTGATCGGACCCGCGCCTTTGACGGGCCGCCCTAAAGGCCGAACGGAAACGTCTCCGGCGTGCCTTCATGCTCTTCGACGCCCGCCAGGGGCGTGACGGCCGTCGTTTCGTCGAACCATATGAAGGCGTCGAACTGCCTGGACACCGACGCCTCCGCATAGTGGCTGAGAAGTTCGGTTTCCGGCCGGTAGATGACGCCGATGAAGCGTTCCAGCCGCATCGCCGCGAGCGCCGTAGCGGCTTCTGGACGCCGAGCGAAGTCAAGCAGGAAGCGCGGCTTGCCCGAAAGGTGGAAGCACCGCTCGACGCTGTCCGTGTGCGAGGGGCGGATCGTCTTCACCTCCATCTCGCCGTCCCAGTCGGTCGCGGCCGCCACGGTTCCGGCATGGGTTCCGAAGCCGATCAGGGCCGCCCCGTCACCGAACCGCTCGCGGCAGAGCTGGCCGATGTTCAGCTCCCGCCGAATCCGGCCCATGGCGGTCTGCCGCGCGTCGCCGATATGCGAGTTGTGCGCCCAGACGACGGCTCTGGCGTCGGGACCCTTGGCTTCGAGAAGATGCGCGAGCGTGTCGAACATGTGCCTGTCGCGCAGGTTCCAGGCTTCCGCGCCGCCATGGTACATGATGCGGTAGTACTTTTCGGCCGCCGTGATCAGGCGTGCGTTCTGGGCGGCGTCGAGGAACGCGCCGTCGCCGTCGGCCGCGTATCGCAGCTCCTTCTCCAGCAGGTCCCGACACTGCCTGACGACGGCTTCCTCGCAGGTGTGGTAGCCGGCGCTCATCACGGCGCGCCCATAGGCGCCAGGCTCGTTCTGCCATGGCGTCAGGCAGCCGTAACGCTCGCGCGCCACCATGGCGGCCTCCGGATCGACCTCGTCGAGATAAGCCAGCACCGCGGCGATGGAGCCGCTCATGTTGTAGATGTCGAGACCGTGGAAACCTACCTGGCACGCGGGGCTGCAACCTTCATTGTGCATGCGCAGCCAGCGCAGGAAGGCATCGACTTCGATGTTCCGCCACATCCATGTCGGAAAGCGCCGGAAGGGCGCGGCCTCGCCCGCGCGTCGCGGCAGGCTGCGCACGAAGCGGTTCGCCGCCGCGGCGTCGGGCCAGTCCGCCTCGACCGCCACGATCGTGAAGCCGTGCCTCTCGATCAGCCGTCTCGTGATGGCGGCGCGGGCGCGATAGAATTCGGAAGTGCCGTGCGTTGCTTCGCCGAGCAGAACGATGCGGCGGTCGGCAAAACGGTCGAAGAAGCTGCCGAACGCGCTGTCCTCCGGCGCGGGCAGGTCTTCGGCCGCGTCCGCGATCAGCTCCGGCACGGTTTTCCTGAGGAGCGTCGAGGAGACGGGTCCGGAATTCTCGGCCCATCCCTGCTCGCCGATCAGCGGGACGAACATCACGCCGCCGAGGTCCTCCTCCTCGAAACTGCCGGCGGCGAGCCGTGTGATGCGGATCAGGCGCTGCGACCGCCGCTCCTCGCCGACGGGAATGATCAGGCGTCCGCCGATCTCCAACTGCTCCTTGAGCGCCACCGGCGGAGCCGGTCCGCCCGCCGCTACGATGATCGCGTCGAAAGGCGCCTTTTCCGGCCAACCCTTGGTGCCGTCGCCGATGCGCAGCTCGACATTGCCCAAACCGAGCGTCTTCAGCCGCTGTCTTGCGGTCTCGCCCAGTGCCGCGTGTCGCTCGATGGTGAACACCTCGGCGGCGATCTGCGCGATCACGGCCGCGGCGTAGCCCGAGCCGGAGCCGACCTCGAGCACGCGGTCGCCCGGTTCCAGCTCTGCCGCATCGATCATGCGCGCGACGACGAAGGGTTGCGAGATCGTCTGGCCTTCACCGATGGGAAGAGGCGAGTCCTCATAGGCGAATTCCTCGAAGCCATCGTCGACGAATTTCTCCCTTGGAACCGTTCGCATCGCGTCCAGAACGCGCCGGTTGGCGACACCGCGCCGGGCGATCTGCGTCTCGACCATCCGGGCGCGGGCATGTTCGAAATCCAGCATCGGCATTCTCCAACAGTCGAACACGCTGCCGCCATGAGTGTTCCCGCCGGGCCGGAACAATGTCGGATCCCCGCTGTTCGGTGCGCCTGCAACGCAATCCCTTTCAGAAGGACCGAGATGAAGACCGTCATGATAGCAAGCCTGCTCCTCGGGATGACGGCTCCCGCAGCCACCCTGAAGGACATGACGGGAAAGTTCACGGCCACCATCCAGAATCTGAGCGGGCTCTTCGCCGGCGACGAGGTGGTAAAGGGCGCGCTCGCCAGCTATGCCTTCGAACATATGGAAATCGCCTCCTACCGTATCCTGATCGCGGCCGCGGAAGCGGATGGCGACATGGAGACGGCCGAGACATGTGAGGAGATCTGCGAGGAGGAAGAGGCGATGGCGTCCTGGCTGCTCGAGAATATCGGGGCGATCGCGACGCGGCATCTCATTCGTGAGGAAGCGTCTCTCGAAGAAGCCAAGCGATAAACGTATTTGGCCCGCCATGCGATGAGCACGACAGTGCCCCCTCGCTTGCCCGAACACGTCAAGGAAGTCGTCCGGCGGCAGATCGCGAAGCAGGCCGCCTCGGCGCCGGTGCAGCTTTCACGGATGCTGCGCGATGTCCGCTCGACGGTCGATGCGTCTCACGTTCCGGACGAGGAGCTGGTCCGACAGATCGTCATGGACG
>ERZ869909.366-NODE-366-length-58629-cov-20.026233_pt1 | contig 58629 bp, 50 predicted proteins | sample MGYA00520892_ERZ869909 | MGnify/ENA primary metagenome ERZ869909 (study PRJEB32215, sample SAMEA104723947) | bioreactor metagenome | biome: bioreactor; feature: anaerobic bioreactor; material: water | place: China | collected 2015-03-12 ... | reverse complement strand
GCAGCGATTAACATCGGTGTTCAAGGATTAATCAAATATGTAACAAAAGCGTATGGAACAGACGCGATAGCTTGGTAGATTAATAGACACTAGTCTGTTTTACCCAAGAAGCCCCCACTTCAAATGATATGCATTAAGTGGTGGGAGTAGTTCACTTAAGCCAAATCGATCAAAAGACTTCTCTAAAAGATAATATTTGTCGATTAATTGTCGCTGAAAATGCTAGGTTTGCATCGGAGGTACAAATGCTTCTTACATCAGAACTAAGAAGCATACAAGAGTATCAAAGCGTTCTTCAAGCGATACATAGTGGTAGTACAAAGCTATCTTTAATTGATTCAAAATCTGGTATTCATGATACTTCAAAAACAATCAAATATGTGAATAAACTCATTGAACTTGAAATCATTGAGAAAGAGCAAAGATTCATGGATAGCCAGCATTCAAAAAAACATCTTTACAAAATCAAAAATAACTTCATCGCATTCTATTATAGATTTATTTGGAAGCACGCATCAGCTAGAATCATGATGGAACCCTATGATTTTTATGAAACATTTATTCAAGATGAGCTTGATGCCTATGTGTCTTTTCGATTCGAAAAAATGTGTGAACAATATCTGATTAGAAATTTTAAGAAAAGACACAATACACCACTGATTCAAATAGGACGATATTGGTATAACAGTAGAATAGAAAAAAAAGATATTGAAATTGATAGTTGTATCTTAACGAAGCAGGGGATTTACGTCTATGAATGTAAATGGACAGAAAAAGAAGTTACACCATCCATCATGGAAGATTTGATCTTAAAAGGCCGTGAATTAAATGCGATTGCTTATGGTGCATTTTCTAAGAATGGGTTTTCAAAAGCACTCGATCATCAAAAGTATGACTTAATTAGAATAGACGATTTTTTTATCTAGTAAAAAGATATAACTCAGCATCATAGTATATAAAAATATGATGTATATAAAATCATGATAGATTTGTATCATTCTTCTCAATGCGTATTTTTAAAACACATCATATGATTTAGAAAAGGACACTTTTATATGAAAAAACAACGGGCCATATTTTTTGCAATCTTAGCAGCACTCCTATATGCTTTGAGCACACCTATTTCAAAAATCATCTTAAATGAGTTACATCCAGTTTGGATTGCTAGCTTACTTTATTTAGGTGCTGGCATAGGCATGAGCATCATTGCATTATTTAGACATCAAAAAGAAGGTTATATTCAAACTAAAATATATACCCAAGATACTAGATATGCCATTATTGGTATGATTTTGCTCGATATTCTCGCACCGATCTTACTGATCTTTGGATTATCTTTGAGCTTTCCTGAAAATGTAGCCTTACTTAATAATTTTGAAATTGTAGCAACCGCTTTATTTGCAGCATTTATTTTTAAAGAGCACATACCAAAAAGATTAAGGATTGCGATAATATTTGTGACGATTGCAAGCATTGTTTTATCTTTTGAAAATATGGAAGCTTTAAAGTTTTCTTTAGGTTCAATCTTTGTCATACTTGCTGCCATGTCATGGGGGTTAGAAAACAACTTAACAAGAAAACTATCCCATTATGATCCTTTGATGGTTGTCGTGATTAAAGGTATTTTCTCTGGATTAGGATCATTATTGATTGCGCTATTTTTGGGTGAAGTTTCACTGAACATACTTTATGTATCCATAACTCTTTTATTAGGATTTGTCGCATACGGTTTAAGTATCTTCTTTTATGTGACTGCACAAAAAGAGCTAGGTGCTGCTAAGACGAGTACCTTTTATGCAATCGCACCTTTTATGGGGGCATTTCTATCACTCTTGATTTTTCAGGAAATATCAGGCATTAATTTCTTCATTGGTTTAATTCTTATGGCATTTGGTACGTATTTTGCTGCAACTGAAGGTAAAAAACGCATAAAATAACTCAATAACAAATCAAAAATGCTATCTTTCAAGATGGCTTTTTTTTGATTCTTATCACAAACAACGTTTAAAATGCTATAATTTTTTTAAATAAACAAAAAAGGGGAACAAATATATGATTTTAAGAGATGCGTATTTAGAGTATCAGATTTTTGTTTTAAAGAATTTTAAGAGATTTCATAAAGACACTTTAATTAAAAAAACAATCAAACTTTTAAAACCCTATGATGACTCCTATGAATCAACCAAAGATGCCATAGAAAATGCAGTGAAATATGGTCTTTTATATGTTGTATTAAAAGATGAAAAGCTTGTAGGAATCTCTGTCGTTGTCAATTTTAGATTAAATGGGTTTATTCCAACCTATCACAATGCGTATCTTGGTATCGATAAAAATCATCAAAGAAAAGGACTTGCAAAAAGAGTTGTTGAATTATCTATTGTAGATGCAGGTGGTGAGATGAGCCTTCATGTCGATCTAGATAATGAAGCTGCACAAAAAATTTATTCAAAACTAGGCTATAGACATCTATATAATCGTTATCTTTACGGGAGAGCTCACTAATGAACAAAAAGCCCTATAGTAAAGATAATTTCATTAAGACATTTGTCAATCAAATGTATGGTATTTTAATTGGTATAGGTATAGGTAGTATTTTATTCGCATCTGATTTTGATCCATCCTTATGGTTTAATATCGTCATGGTCCTATTTGTTACAGGTGTTGTAGTGATCTATTGGTGGGATTGGATTGAGTATATTGAAAAAGAGATCATTTCAGCTAAGAGCGAACTTATGATTGATTTTGCAATCTTAATAACACTAGAGATGCTCTTTGTTTATTACAATAGACCTTCATTGCTTGCTTTCGCATTCATCGTTTTAAGTTTATGTGATTTACTATGGGTTTTAAATCACATTAGACTGAATCAAACATATAAAAAAGAGTCAAAATCAAATGCTTGCAATAAAAAATGGATTTTTGAAAAATTAACATCCTCATTCATTTATTTATTATTATGGATTTCAATGCTTTATATCATTCCAACATTAACATCACCTTTTGATCAAATACTTACAGTCATTTTCTTTATAGGTGCATTTGTCATCGTAAGAAAGGTAAGCTTTAGGCAAGTTAAGAAATCTAGCGTCTATGAAATTAGAAAAGCTGGTGACTTAGATGTTTCTGCAATATTAAGCATTAATCATAGTTATTTTAATGATGGATCACTCATTTTACTTAAAAAGTATAACATTAAAGAAATAGTTGCCTTGGTGAGAGATGAACGTATATTAGTCGCCATCAATAGTCAAGGAACCCTTGTAGGTTATTTAGTAACTGCACAAAATGGTGCATTAAACTACCTAAAAGATACAGTTTTTAAGGATGAAACCGTCAAATTAGAATTGAAAAAATCACAGCATGTTTTACTTGAACAAATTGCAGTAGATAAAGAGATGACTGGTACAGGTATTGGAAGTTTACTCATACAAGACTTCATTCAAAAAGCTAACCAACCTATCTTATCTTTTGTTGCAGTTGAACCATTTAATAATGACACATCCATAAAATTTCATGAAGCCAATCATTTTATCCATGTTGGAGATTTTAGCAGAGATGTTTTCATGGATCGTGAAAATTATGTAAGTTATTTATACATGTTTGAAAGATAGGTTAAAAAGCACATCATGAAAATGGATGTGCTTTTTAATGTCAGTCGATGTTTCTTTGCTGTTTCATTCAATAAAGATTATTGATATACTATGTATAAGTAAAGTGAGGGATAGCATGCCAAGAAAACAAAAGGAACTTTATAAGGTGCTCGAAAATTTAAGAGCTGAATTAAGAGAAAAGGAACGTGCATATGGTCATGATGTCATCATTTGCACGGATGATGCATTAGAAGAGATGTCTAAAGTGAATATCTCAAGACTCGTTGATTTTTTAGCAATCCCAGGTCTTGATCATGACTTTATTGAAAACTATGCACACCTCTTTTTAGAGGTTTATCATCGACTTCAAAAAGATGATTTAAAAAAGGTCAAGGTTTCTAAGCATGCATCAGTTGTGTTAGATCGATATAAAGACCGTCTATCAGACATATCAAAGACAAATCCTAATCTTTATATGGGAAAAATAGAAAAGCTTCGTAGCTTTGATTTATATGATGAAAATCACATAGAGGATTTAAAGAGCTTATTATCTTTAAAGAAAAAGTCACTTTCCCTTCCTATTGATAAAGAAGATACATATGAGCATTTAACAACACTTTACAGGTACATCAATAAAGATTATAAAGATTTAGGTACGTATCATTTATATCTTGCATATCCTTATGTCGAAGGTCTTTTTAAAAAGGATCTTTTTCCAATAAAAGCACCTTTAGCATACATGCCAGTCAAACTAGAAAGATCAAGAAAGAATTATCAGCTCATCTTTGATGAAGAAAAAGATATTTTATACAATAGAGATTTACTATTAACACTATCTAAAATAGAAAAAACAAACCTAACTGATGATACGCCTGAGTTAAGCAATTTATCTGATAAATCGATAAAAGATATATTAATTCCCTTTTATGAAAAGCATGGGTTAGACATTAAATGGGATCAAGACTTATCTTTCATCCCATTTAAGCAACAACTCAAAGATGATTTCATCAAACATAGTCTTTCTAAGTTTCAGATTAAACCTTATATCACTTTTGGCAGATATCAGCTTTATTCCTCTATGATTCAAAAAGACATGGCTAAAATTATTGAAAGTCACACGTATAATGAGTTATTAGAAGGTCTCATTGATGAATCTAATCTTTATGAAGAAGAAAAGCCTTTGAGAATTGCTATTGATAACAAAGATCCAAATGAATCTGGATTAATCTATATTAATGATATAAATTTCTCACAAGAGAAAGTCATAGAGATGGTTGATCAAGAAAAGAAGATGGTCATATGGGGACCTCCAGGTACAGGTAAAAGTCAAACGATCACATCACTGATTGCCCATCAAGTTTTAAAAGGAGAAAATGTTTTAGTTGTTTCAGAAAAGAAAGTCGCACTAGATGTCATTTATAATAGACTTGGTGGTGCTGCTAAATTTTCAATGATGATAGATGATGCATCAGCTAAGGCAAGATTTTATGAGAAGCTATCACAGTTTTTCAATCAAAGACATATCGAAAGATCTCATAATAATGATGTTTATAGGTTAGAAACAGAGATTAAATCGCTTGATCAGACATTTAATCAAGCGATTAAACTCATGTATCAAAAAGATAAACATCATAAACCTATCGCTTTCTTTTATGAAAGATACATTAAAGATAAGGATCTTGATGAAAGATTTATGCCAAATAAGGTTTATCAAGCATTTGATAAGGCACTGAGTCATCCTTCCTTTCAAACGATTGAAGCTTTGGAACAAACCTTTGATAAAGATAAAAAGCTCAAAGATTATTTAAGCTATCATCAAGTCTTAAGAAAATATCCATGGTTTAGCCGTATAGAGACAAAGATTTCTAGAAGTAACATCATTCAATTTAATCATTTGATTGAAAAGATTGAACAATTTAAAGCATCCTATCAAAATGCATTTTTCTTTAGAAAAAGAAGCTTAAAGAAAAATTTCCTATTAAAACATGAGATGTCTTTAAGCTATATCACTTTAAAGAAATCTATGGATAAAAAGATGCTTAAAGCACTGATGATAGATGACATCTTTTTAAATTATCTTAAAGATAACATCAATATGCTCAATAAAATCAAAACAAACTATGATACTTTAAACATCATTGAACTCGATTTTCTTGATATGCTAAGCTATCATGATCTTTTTAAAGATAAAAGTGATATTGAAAAGAAGAGAAGTTATCTTTTCAATGCCTTTTATACGGGCTTTTTAGAGGATTTTAAAGCAAGTCATCAAAAATATCTATTTATCCTTGATCACTATGATAAGAAAATGAGTGAGCTTAAAAACCTCATGCAAGAAAAAAGAGATGTCTCAAAAGAATCTTTTGAAATGAGACTTTTTAAACATGCACTTGATTTTTCAAATACGAAACGCATTATGGATATAAAAAGAATCTTAGAAAGCGATAAAAAGCCTAGCATTCGTGCTTTTTTAGATTTATTTCAAGTGGAATTATTCTCACATGTGAGAATTTGGCTAATGACACCTGAAGCGATTAGTAGTATCTTACCTTTAACATTGAACTTATTTGATCTTGTCATCTTTGATGAAGCATCACAGATGTATGTTGAAAAAGGAATACCTGCGATCTATAGAGCTAAGAAGGTCGTCATTGCTGGAGATCCTAAGCAATTAAGACCATCTTCTTTAGGTTTTGGTAGAGTAGATGAATCTGACATCTTTGAAGAAGATGAAATCTTAAAAAATGTTACTTATGATGCGAAAAGCTTACTCGATTTAGCAAGATATAAATATAAAGAAGCACTTTTAAATTATCACTATCGAAGTAGATATCAAGAACTCATTGAATTTTCTAATCATGCTTTTTATGATGGTAAGCTTATGATATCTCCTAATTTCGAAGATCCCAAAGAACCACCGATCAGTTATCTTTATGTTAAAGAAGGAACCTTCCATAAAAAAAGTAATGTGATCGAAGCTAAAGAAGTTGTTAAGCTACTTAAAAAAATACTTAAAGATAAAAAAGAAGAAGAATCCGTTGGTATTATCACCTTTAATAGCAGTCAAAGAGATGTTATCTTAAATGAGATTGATGAAGAGCTTTTCAAAAAAAGTGTGCATCAAAAAAGATTAGAAAAAGAAGTATTTAGAAAAAATGATCTAGAAGATCAATCACTTTTTGTTAAAAACATCGAAAACGTTCAAGGCGATGAAAGAGATATTATTATCTTTTCAATGGGGTATGCAAAAGACGAAAGTGGTATCGTCAAACGAAGATTTGGGTGGCTCAACCATGAAGGTGGTCAAAATAGATTAAATGTCGCAATCACTAGAGCGAAGAAGAAAATCTATTTTGTCTCATCTTTATATCCTGAAAACTTAAAGGTTGATGATTTATCAGGTAGAGGACCTAAGTTATTAAAAGATTTTATGAGATATTGTTACTACGTATCAAATAGAAATCATGATCTTGCAAAAGAAGTATTATCAAGCCTTTATCAAAAAGAATCAGATACGAAAGAAAAACTAAAATCACTTATGGCAATGGATATCAAGCAAAGATTAGAACGACTTGGCTATCAAGTCGATGCATCCATTGGCATTGGTCAGTTTAAAATGGATTTAGCGATTTATGATAAAGATAGTGGTGCTTATCATTTAGGTATCATATGTGACCTTCAAACAGATCAAGCATTTACAGCAAGAAAAGAACTTCTTCATCAAGAAAAGTTTTTAGCATCTAGAGGATGGAAAGTAGTAAGAGTCTTTCATATGAATTGGTATGAAAATCCAAATAAGGTTTTAAAGGATATAAAAGATCATCTGAAAGGAAACTAAACATGAATCAAAAAGAGATATCAAAAGCATTTCTTATGATGTGTGTGACTCAAGATGTAGATAAAGCTTATGACATGTATATTCATAAAGATTTCACACATCACAATCAATATTTTAAGAAGGATAGAAAGTCATTATTAGATGCGATGATTCAAAACAATATTGACTTTCCACATAAAAAAGTCGATGTTCAGTTTCAAATTGAAGAAAATGATATGGTGACAAATTATTCAATTATTCAGATTAATGAAGAGACAGTATATAGAGTCGTTCATATCTTTAGATTTCATCATTTTAAAATCATTGAAGCCTGGGATATTGGTGAAAAAGTGTTATAGGTGTTTTATTCTGATCGCCAGTACACTGAGGGAGTGTCTATCGTGTGTACGTTGTTTTTAAGTGTATGTCATCCTAGACATGAAAAAATGAAATAATTGATGAAGACTAGAATATTTCTTGCCCTTTTTATAGCGTAATGATGAAATATCCATTTCAATACTTTATGTACCCCAAGAAATACATACTTAATTGCTTAGATGTATTAATATTAGGGAAGTAAAAAAACAGTCTATCAACACTTTTATGGGAATAATAAAACATATATTTCATCATATTAATCTATTGTAAAAGTAACACATTTGTGTTACAATATGGTTGAGGTGATTATCATGAAAAAAGATGCATATATCAATGTTCGTGTGGATGAGAAAACAAAAAAAGATGTGGAAGAAATTCTAATTGATTTAGGCATCAATATGTCAACTGCAATTGATATTTACTTGAATCAGATCTTATTAAATCAAGGCTTGCCGTTTGAAGTAAAAAAACCTAAAAAAGAGATGACAGATAAAGCTAAAGAATTGGCAGAAGCGATTAACCTAACTGGTGGTAAGATATATCCCAAAAAGTTTAATAAGATTATCTCGCTCTATGCAAAGGGAGATATTGATTATGATGTTGCTTTATACGCAATAAAGAAGGAGTTCATCAATGTCTGATCCATATTTATACGAAAGCAGTCATGTTTTAAAAAATACATTGGATATAAAAGATGAGGATAGTTTGGAAGCTTATGAAAACACGGTAGTTAATCTTGCACTGCTCAAACTGTTTAAAGAAGATTACAACGTTTCTCACACAAATCAGTTATTTGATATACATAAAAGACTTTTTAATGATGTGTACGAATGGGCAGGATTGCCACGAACCATAAACATTGAAAAATCTGAAATTGTATTAAATGTGCTTAGTGTTAAGTATGAGGATAAATCTAATATAGTAAAAGCAATTGATTTTACTCATAAACTTTATTTTGATAAACCTTGGAAGACCATGAGTGAGCATGCTCTGATTTATGAGATGACAAGATATATCGCATCACTTTGGAGGATACACCCTTTTAGAGAAGGAAATACGAGAACATTATCAACCTACTTGTATTTCTTTCTAAAAAAACATGGGTTTTCATTGGATGAAAAACTTCTAAAAGTACATGCTGCTTATCTTAGAAATGCACTCGTCATGGCAAGTTTAGACGAATATAGTGAATATCAATATCTTGAAAACATTTTAAGTGACGCCATTATTTATAAAGTTAATCGTAAGCAAGTGAAAAAAGAAGCCATTCATAAATACGCAAAAATTAAAGATATTGAAATGAAAAATTATAAGTACAACGATCACCAACACAAAAAAGAATAGCTGATCAGACAAAAAAAGCAGGTAGCTCGAAATGAGTTCCTGTTTTTTTTGATATTTAGCATAATTTCAATATATAAAAATAAGGTGGCATTAGCTATCCAATTGGAATGAGTTTTAGGTCTTCGGTAGTGTCAAGAATTTTGTGTAAATGAAGTGAATTAAAGTATTATGCATTTAGTGATTCTAATATATAGTAAAGAGATTATTTGATTGGAGTTATTTATGATACATGTACATCCTTTAGAAAACTTAATCACACAATATCTAGAAGAAAAAGATATCAAAAAAGGTAGTTATGATCTATATCTGATTATCCTTAAACAATATCTTGATTATTTAAAAGAAAAAGACATCATGTATGCGAAAGAAAGTGATGTGTTAGATTATATCAATCATAAGAGACGAAAAGGATATTCCTCGAATTGGATCTTTAATCAAATCAATGCCATTAAAGGCTTATATAGCTATTTAAGTATCCATCAAAAAAGGTTAGGGCTAGATGATGTTTATAAGATAGACATCACGATATATATAAATAATGAGAGAAGAAATCATTTAACACATAAGCCTATCCTAACAATAGATCAAGCGAAACATCTCCTAACTTTTTTAAAAAAACATAGAAAGTATCTTTGGCATTATAGAGATTACGCGATTGTCTATTTAATGCTGACAACTGGGATCAGAAGTGTAGAGATTAGAAGGGCTAGAATCAAGGATTTAAAGGTCATTGGGAAAAACCATATCTTATATATTCATGGTAAAGGAAGATCTGGTGCGGATCATTTTATCAAGCTATCAGATGGCTTAGTTGATGCGATTAAAGATTATTTAGACAAAAGAAAAGATAAGAATCCATATCTTTTTGCACCTCGTGGTAAAGGGTGGGTAAAGCCTATGGATCGAACCAATTTTTTATATATGTTTAGGCGTATTTTAAAGGACGCTCACTTAAGTGATATCAAAATCACACCTCATGCTTTAAGACATACAGCTGCGACATTTAATCTTTTGAGAGGTGGTTCTCTAGATGAGACGAAAGTTTTACTTAGACATCAGGATATGGATACGACCCTTATGTATTTATCTCACCTAGATGGTATAAAAGAAGGGACTGAAGATCTGATTGAAAGATATATCTTAGGTGATATAGGTGATTAAAACACATGAACTAGAAGCTTTAAGTGAACGCTATCTTGCATCGAAAAAACTTGCACCATCGACTATAAAATCATACAGAATCGCGTTTAAGCATTATATCAACTATCTTAAAAAAGAAGATATCTATGTTGCTAAAACAAGTGATCTTATTAGGTATAAAGAGATTAAAAAAAGTCTTGGACATTCGATTTATTATATTTATGTCGATTTATGTGCGATTAAAGGCTTATATCGCTATTTGAAAATCAATCAGCATATTCTAAACATCTCAGAAAAGTATCTATATGATATTGCTGCGTATGTGAAAAACGAAAGGATGAAGCCTCATATAAGTAAAAGGATTTTAACGCTTGAAGAGGTAAGATCGCTCATCTTATGTACGAAGCATCATAGAAAATCCTTATGGCACTTTAGAGACCACGCGATCATCTATCTAATGCTCACATCTGGGCTTAGGCCTTATGAAATCATGGATTTAAAAAGAAGTGATTATAAGATAAAAGAGGGTAAACACATGCTTTCTATTAAATCCTCATATGTCACGTTATCAAAAGGTGGGGTAGCTGCCTTAAATGACTATTTAAAGTTAAGAAAAGATGATAATCCTTATTTATTTGTAACTAACAAAAATCCATCCCCCAATCAAAAACTATCAAGAATGTTTTATAGGGATATGTTTGAAAGAATCTTAAAGACTTCTAATCTCTCTGGTTTAGGGATTACACCGCACGCCTTAAGACATACAGCAGGGGTGATGAATCTCTTGAGAGGTGATGATATACTTTCTACCATGAGGTTACTAAGACATGAGCATATCTCATCTACGCTCATTTATCAAACCTATCTTGATCGCCTTCATAGTGAAACCACAAAAGATTTAGAAAGGTTTATCTTAAAAGAAGATAAGTTGACTTTGTATGAAACGATACTTTCTTATCTTGAATCTTATAAAGGGTAAAAAATGCTTAAAAAAAACTAGCACTTGAGATATCTCTTTGCTAGTTTTTTGCTTTTTTTTAGGGATTAGAAAAGAATCTGAAATATTTGTTCGTTTTTTTAACAAAAAAGTCATTTTGCCCTTGTAATTACATAAGTAATGGTATAAAATGAAATCATTCAAATATCGAACAATGGATGGTATCATCATGCGTGATAATTCGTTTTTCAAGCCGACACTTTTATATAAGGAATTTATGATTCTAGACTTAATTGAAAAAAATAGTCGGATTACTCAAAGAGACATGAGTGAAAAAATTGGTGTGGCAGTTAGTATGATCAATTCATATTTAGATGAATATGAAAAAGACAAGCTCATCAAAAGAAAAAAATACACTACGAAAACCGTAGAGTATTTTATCACTAAAAAGGGTATTGAGCGTAAGAAAGTATTAAATATTGGTTATTTAAATGCCTCACTCAAAGTATACAAGTCCGCAAAAGAGAATATTGTGAACTTTTTAAATCAAATTATAGATAAGGGTTACAAAAATATTTTGCTATACGGCGCAGGAGAAGTGGCAGAAATACTTTTACAAACTATATTAATTGATTCAAAAATACCGCTTAATATTTTAGCCGTGATTGATGATGATCAATCAAAACAGGGAAGCAATTTGGTTAATACACCAATCATAAATTCTACTTCAGTAAATCATTATAAATTTGATGGCATTTTGATATCAAGTTATACCAATCAAAGAATTATTTATAATAAGTTAATAGCAATGAATTTTCAAAAAGAAAATATATTACATTTCTTTGACTAATGGAGAATTTGAAATGGAAAATTTAATTATTATTGGTGCTGGTGGTTTTGCATTAGAAGTAATTGATTTAATTGAATCTATAAATTTAATTGATAAGAAGTATTATATCAGTGGTTTATTGGATGATAACAAGAAGGATTTTATACTGGAGGACTATCATATTTTAGGCAAGGTGTCAGATTATAAAAATTTCTCTAATCATTTATTTGTTATCGCAATAGCTAATTCAAAAATCAGAGAATCTATATATATTGAGTTAAAAAAAAATAAAGTAAAAACACCAAATTTGATTCATCCAAAAGCAGAGATTTCAAAATATGCAGTTTTACAAAGTGGATCTGGTACTATTATTAATTATGCTACTCAAGTCTCAGCAAAAGTTAGAATAGAAGAGGCAGTAATTATTGATAGTAAATCATATATAGGTCATGAAACAACAATAAAATCTTTTGTGACGTTATATCCAGGTGTGAAAATTTCAGGTAACTGTCAAATAAACGTAAGAACAGAAATCGGTTTAGGAACGAATATCATTCAAGGGCTAACAATTGGGTCAAACAGTTTAATTGGTGCAGGTTCAACAGTATTAAATGACATTCATGATAACGTGGTTGCAGTAGGAACACCTTGCAAACCTATAAAGGATAGATAAAATGAAAGAGAAAATTTATTTAGCTTCTCCACATATGAGTGAAGAAGGCTATGAACAAGAATATGTTAAAGAAGCATTCGATACAAATTGGATAGCGCCTTTAGGTCCTAACGTTACAAACTTCGAAAATGAAGTATGTGAAAAAGTAGGTATAAAATATGGTGCTGCATTAGTTTCTGGCACAGCGGCTATCCATATGGCATTAAGAGCATGTGGTGTTGTGGAAGGTGACATTGTTTTATGTCAATCGCTAACCTTTTCTGCAACAGCAAATCCAATTATCTATGAAAAAGCTATACCAGTATTTATTGATAGTGATTTTGAGACTTGGAATATGAGTCCCAAATTCTTAGAAGAAGCTTTGATAAAGTACCCATATGCAAAAGCAGTAATAGTAGTACACTTATATGGCTTATCTGCAGATATGGATAAAATTGTAGAATTATGTAAAAAGTATAATGTAACTTTGATTGAAGATGCAGCTGAAAGTTTAGGAACAACTTATAAAGGTAAATATACAGGTACTTTTGGTGATTATGGAATTCTTAGCTTCAATGGCAACAAGATTATTACCACCTCAGGAGGTGGTATGTTATTATCCAATAATGAAGAAAGAATTGAGAAGGTAAGATTCTGGTCTACTCAATCAAGAGATAAAGCACGACATTATCAACATTCTGAGTTAGGGTTTAATTACAGAATGAGCAATGTAGTAGCTGGAGTTGGTAGAGGGCAATTAAAAGTTTTAACTCGAAGAATAGAAAAGAAACAGTATATTTTTAATTACTACAAAGAAAACTTGAAAGATATCAATGATATTGAGTTTATGCCAGTTAATGATTGGAATAAACCGAATTGCTGGTTAAGTTGTGCGATAATCAAAGGAAAAATTTCCCCATTGGATATTATTTTAGAGTTGGAAAAAAACAATATCGAATCTAGACCGATTTGGAAACCGATGCATCTTCAACCCATTTTTAGTAAATATGATTATGTTGGTAAGAACATATCTAGCGAAATATTTGAGTTTGGTATTTGTTTGCCTTCAGACACGAAAATGAATAAAGTTCAACAGGATGAAGTAATTAAGATTATTAGAAAAGTATTTACTGAAAAAAGTAACGGAAGTAGAACATTCTTCGACACATAATATGAGAGGATAGTATACTCATCTTTCACTATAAATACTAAATTGAGTATTCAAGAAAATAAATGAAAAAAATATACGCTAACTTTTTTAAAAGAATTATTGATTTTTCAATTTCACTATTTGCTTTGATTCTATTACTCCCTTTGTTTGTGTTTATAACGATATTAATCAGAATAAAATTAGGAAAACCTGTTTTTTTTGTTCAGGAAAGACCAGGAAAAAATGAAAAGATCTTTAAATTAATTAAGTTCAGAAGCATGAAAAATGAAACAAATAAGCAAGGGGTTTTATTAGATGACTCTCAACGATTAACAAAGTTTGGCTCGTTTTTGAGATCAACAAGCTTAGACGAAATTCCAGGATTAATTAATATTTTAAAAGGGGATATGAGTATTGTTGGTCCTAGACCTTTGCTTGTTGAATATTTGCCGCTTTATAGCCAAGAGCAAAGAAAGAGACATTCAATTAAGCCTGGCCTAACTGGGCACGCCCAAGTAAATGGCAGAAATAGTATTACTTGGGAGCAAAAATTCCATCTAGATATTGAATATGTTAATAATGTATCGTTTATATTTGACTTAAAAATAATTTTAAAAACAGTTATAAAAGTGATTAAGAGAAGTGATATCACTTCGAAAACATCTGTAAGCATGGAAAAATTTTCAGGTAGAAGAGATATTGATTAGATTTGATTCATAATTGAAAAACTTAGTAAAGTGTTTGGTATACTTAAAATTCTTGGAAAGTAGAGGAAAAATATGCCTTTAGAATTAATGTTTATTACAAACAAACCTGATGTTGCAAAAATAGCGGAAGATTCTGGGGTTGACAGAATCTGGATAGATTTAGAAATACTTGGCAAAGTGGAAAGACAAAAAGGTAGGAATACTGTTATTTCTAATCATAGTCTAGAAGACATTAGAAAGATAAAATCTATCATAAAAAAGTCCAAATTACAAGTAAGGGTTAATCCGATTAATTCCAATTCAAAGATTGAGATTGATACCGCAATAGAATATGGAGCAGATATATTAATGCTACCAATGTTCAAAACAGCTGATCAAGTTCAATATTTTATTGATTTAGTTGACAGTAGAGCAAAAGTATTATTATTACTTGAGACAAAAGAAGCTGTTGAAAACATTGATGAGATTATTTCATTAGTTGGAATAGACGAAATTCATGTTGGATTAAATGACTTACATTTATCTTATAACAAAACGTTTATGTTTGAGTTATTAATAGATGGTACTCTAGACTTTATTGCTGATAAACTAAAATCAAAAAGCATGAAATTTGGATTTGGTGGAATTGCTCGACTAAATCATGGTTTGGTACCAGCGGAATACGTAATTTGTCATCATTATTCAATAGGATCAAAAATGGCAATTTTATCAAGAAGTTTTTGTGATGCAAACTATGTCAATGATCCATTTGAGATATCTCAGTTGTTTTTAGATGGAATAAATAGAATAAGAATGGTAGAAAAAATATACGAAAATTACACTGAATCACAATTTCAAAAAAATAAAAATGAATTAATTGAAAAGATTAATACTGTTGTCGAAAAGATTAGAGAAAAAAGCAAATGAAAAAAATATGTTTTATAACTACAGTACCCATAACATTAGAGACATTCGTTTATCCTATTGCACTTAGATTAGCTGAAACTGGTAAGATTCAAGTGACTGTAATCTCATCATTTGATGATGAATCAATGAAACACATCCCCAGTATAGTAAATTTTTATAATGTCAAAATGAAACGAGGTGTTAATTTTCATTTTTTTTCTTCGATAATTAAATTATATAGAATATTTAGAAAAGAGAAATTTGAAATGATACAATATTCAACTCCTAATGCTGCGTTGTACTCATCAATAGCAGGTAAATTTTCAAAAATAAAGATAAGATTGTATGCGCAATGGGGAATCAGGTATGTTTCATTTGAAGGTGTAACTAGGTATATATTTAGAAAGATTGAAATGATTACTTGTCGTTTTAGTACAGTAATCAGGGCTGTTAGTGAATTAAACAAGCAATTTGGATTAAGTGAGAGGTTATACTCAGCTGACGTCGTAAAGGTTGTTGGTAAAGGTGGAACAATTGGTGTTGATCTTAAAGTCTTTAGTTTAGAAAAAAAGCAAGATTCAATAAATGAGGTAAACAAAATATATAATTTAGAAAATTACTATGTTTATGGTTTTGTAGGAAGATTGACAACAGATAAAGGTGCTAAAGAGTTACTAATGTCTTTTTGTAAGTTGTCAAAAAAACATGAAGTGAAACTTCTTGTTATTGGACCAAATGAATTTTTAAACGATAATGAAATAATGAATATTATCGATACGCAATGTATGAAGAACATAATTTTTACCGGTTATATACCACATGACTTACTATATAAGTATTATTCCAGATTTGACTGTTTTGTCCATCCAAGTCATAGAGAGGGATTTGGAATGGTATTGCAAGAAGCTGGCGCAATGTGTTTGCCCATAATAACGACAAATATACCTGGTGCTTCTGAAGTTTTTATTAATCAAGAATCTTGTCACCTTGTGCCACCAAATAATCCATCTAAGCTTCACGAGGCTATGGAACTATTGCTACTAGATAGGGATTATTCAGAAAAAATTTCCAGAAATGCTTATTTAAGGACAAGTGAATTGTTTGAACGTGGAAAAATGATTAATCAACTTATTGACGATTACTTCAGTTTGCTAGGATTATAGTAATTATTTATATCATGTTTATTCATATGATCAATCTTATATTATTTTATTAGGAGAAAAAATATATGAGCAATCCAAAATTATCAGTAATAATGGGTGTATACAATATTAGCAATCTTAAATTTTTGAAAGATGCTATAGATTCAATTATTAATCAGACATTTCAAGAATGGGAATTTGTCATATGTGATGATGGGTCAGATGAATACATTTACAATTTTATAGAAAAAGAATATGGTAACAATAAGAAAATAGTTATTATAAAGAATAATAAAAATATGGGATTGCATTATTCGTTGAATAAATGTATCGAACATTCTAAATCTCAATATTTGGTTCGTCAAGATGCTGATGATATTTCCGACCCTTCTAGACTAGAAATATTATACAAACAAATTATAACTCATAGTAACTATGATGTTATAGGTACCAGTATGATACTTTTTGATGAAGATGGTGTTTGGGGGACTAGACATCCAAGAAAATTATCTATAGCAAAAAGAGATTTTTTAAAAGGTAGTGTTGTTGCTCATGCAACAACAATCTTGAAGAAAAAGTCTGTTGTTGATGTTGGTGGTTATCGAGTATCATGGGAAACTTCTAGATGCGAAGATTACGATTTGTTTATGCGCATGTATAGCAAAGGCTATAAGATTAAGAACATTGATGATGAATTATATATGGTAAGGGAAGATAAATCAGCTTATTCAAGAAAAAAATATATCAATCGTGTTAAAGAAGCTGTAGTGAGAATAAAAGGCTTTACTCGTTTAAAAATGCCTATCTGGGGGTATATATATGTTTTAAAACCACTAATCATAGGGTTAATACCGTCAAACATGCAGTTAAGAATCAAGAAAAGGATTGAAAAACATGCTCAAAAGACACAAAGCAATAACTAATATAGTAATAAACCTAATTATGATTCTAATCATTTTATTATTATTTTTAATAGAGAAAAGCAGTCTCTATTTTTGGATTGTTTTATCTGCAATATTTATAATTGTCAATTTATTATTGTGGTTTAGTTATGAGAAAAGATTTCTTGATTTTTTTCTAATATTCTTAGTGTTTTTTGTATTATTCACTTTCGGAAGTTTTATACCATCAATATATAAGTTTAAAGTGTTTTTACCGAATTACATCACAAACTACTTTTCTACCATTCAGATTATACGTATTTTATTCATGATAGATTTGTCATTTATATTCATAAACATTGGAGGTCATTTATCTAAGATAAAGAGTAAAAGATTAAGAAAAAACTCAGTTGTAGAAACAAAAAACGAGATGTTTTTAATAAAAATTTTCGGAATAACCATACTATTGATTAGTATAGTCCCGACGTTTATTGATATAATCGAAAGTATTAGATTTGTTAATATTTACGGATATGGAGCTAGTTTATATAAAGAACATTTAAGTACTAATGTTTCATTTACAATGTCACTAAAAACACTATTTCCATATTCTATGTTCTATTTGGTTATAGCATATTCAAAAAGCAAATCACTTTCCAAGGTATTTTTAATATCAATATTGTTGTATGCTTTGTTAATACTTTTTATTGGACAACGCTTTAGCTCAATATCTTTAATTATTGGTGCATTACTATTATATGATTTGTCTGTAGAGCGAATAATTAATTATAAAAAATTATTATACTTTTCTATCTTTATTTTCATAATTACTATCCCCGTACTTTCTCAATTAAGACTTTTGGCAAGGGTAGAGTGGACATTTGAGTTATTTATCAATGGTATACTTTCAGTAAACAATTACGACAAGTTTTTTTTTGAAATAGGAAATTCTATAATACCGCTATTCAATACTGTATTTTCTGGAATATTCAATGAAATGGAAGGTTCAACATATTTTACAACAATTTTATATAGTATAGTTCCATCTGACATCCTTCAATTATTCAAGATTAGTAATGAAAACGCAATGTTACAATTAAACTACACTAAAATTATTAATCCTGGCATTTATGAACTTGGTGGTGGATTAGGATTTTCAATGATTGCTGAAGCGTATATAAATTCAGAATTATTCTATCCAGTTTATTTAGTCATATTCGGTTTTATATATGAATCATTTTTCGATTTATCGAAAGAATTAGTTGAAGCAAGAAAGTATATTTTTGTTCCAATTATGATATATTTGCTTCAGAGAGTTCTCTTTTATGTGAGAAGCGATTTATTTGATTTTTATGGTAATTTCAAACTATCTTTTTATATTTTTTTGATGTTGTATATATCTAAAGAAATGATTAATAAAACTTTAATTAGGAGGACAGTATATAACGATATATTGAAATAACAAAATGAAAATTGGAATAATTATAGAAGAATATTATCCCGCATTAAATGGTGTTTCTGTTCTAATGAAATACTTTTGTGACTTATTAGCTGTAGATAATGAAGTTTATGTATTTTGTACAGATAGTCATGGGTCATATACTTCAATGAAAGATGACAAAGTAGTTATAAATCGATATAGTTTAAGGCAAAATAGATTCTTTTTGATTAAAGGTGACCACGGTAAATTTCTTGACGACATTATAAAAGCTAATATTGATATTTTAATTGTAACATCAGCACAATGTGTCACAACAAATATTGTCTTAAAACACATAAAGCAATTTGATTCAAAATTGATTTTCTATTCGCATGGGTTTTCAGGTTATAAAAAAAATAAGTTCGCATTTAGATTAGATTTCTCAGAAAATATACTGGGTCAATTATTCAGACACTTTTATATGATTTACTATTATATTATATTTAAAAGGAAAATTAGATATTTTGATCATTCCATTTTTATTTCGGAATATTTATCCGACTATCAGTTTTATTCCGATTTAAATATAATCAATAAGTCTGTCATTCATAATTTTATAACAGAAGAATTTTTCTATGACTATATGAATGATTATAAACTACCTAAAGAGTTTGATAACATCAATAAATATATATTAAATATTTCAAATTACCAAAATATAAAGAATCAGATTATGTTATTGAAGGCATATTATAAAATTAGAGATACCAAAATTGACTTAGTTTTCATCGGATCAAAAGAAACTGATTATTTGCAAACTCTTAAGAATACAAAAAACTCTCTTGACAATAAGCATGGATATAAAAATGTTCATTTTTTGGTAAATATACAAAGAGAATATTTCAGACAGATATACGATAAATCAGAGTTCTTCGTTTTGACTAGCAAAATAGAGCAATACCCTATGGTAATAATTGAATCAATGGCAAGAAAAAAAGCATTCATAAGTACGGATGTTGGCAATTTATCCTATCTACCTGGAGGCAAGATAGTTCGTGGATTACGAGAATTAATAAGCACAATAGACTTATTTTGTTCAAACAAAAATCTAATCGATAAATTAGGAGCAGAAGGTTTTGCTTATGCTGTAAAAAATAATCAGATAAAAATAGGATTTTCTCGCCTAAAGTATGTGATTGATAGTGTTCAAAAAAATACTAACATGCCCTAATAAAAACTATATTTTATGATTATTACAATATGAAGAAAGGAAGATATACTTAAACTATTACTACAGTATTGAGTATACAAATATATATGTATAATCTAATAGTCATAATACCCACCTTAAATAGGCCAAATGTCTTATACGAAATAACACTTTGTTCGTTAGTAAAACAATCATACAAAGACTTTAAAGTTATAGTGTGGGATGCTAGCGACAATAATAATACAAAAAATAATGTAATAAAAATGAAAAATAAATTAAATATTGAGTATATTAAGGCAAATAGAAGAGGATTAGTCTCACAAAGAAACGATGCTGTCGAATATATATTGAATAGTGAAAAAAAATGTTCACACGTTTTATTTTTGGATGATGATGTGAATTTGTCTAATGACGCAATTGAGGGACTGATTAGAACCTTTAGTACTCACAGCGATACATTTGGTTTTGGTATTCCAATTATTAACTCAAAAATTTCCCAAGGTATATATGAGTTTTTGAAACAAATTATCAGATCTTTGTTTTTTCTATTTAAATTTAAAAAAAGGCATTTAACAAAATATGTCTACGCATATTACACAAAACCAAATGAAGCTAATGGACTTAAAGTCAATTGGCTGACAGGTGCTAGCATGGCATATAGTATTGAAGTGTTTAGAAATATTTCCTTTGATGAAAGACTTCAAACTTTTGGTGGTTATAGTTTAGGTGAGGATATTTTATTCTCACATAAAGTCTTTATGAACTACGGTTGGATGGTATTAAGTGACTATGGTAGTTTAGAACATATCTTGTATGAAAGTGGTAGACTTAATATTTATAATATGACGTCTAGTTTATATTACAATATGAACTTAATATTTAATGAGATAAACCTTAAAAGTAATAAAATAAAAAAACAGATATTTAAGTTATTATTTTTTTGGTCAATGTTATATAAGAAGATTGTGATACTGAGAAAATCAATTCGACAAAATCAAATTGGTGAGTATTTTCAAGGAAGGAAAAGAGCACTTAATAGAATAAGACATGAAAAAAAAGATAATAGCACTTTTAAAGAATAGAGACATAATTAATTACATTTGGGTAGGGATAGGTCAAAATATTTCAGCAGTATTACAACTTGTTAGTTTGTTTATTTTAATAAAAGCAGTAGGTCATGTCGGTAATGGTATTATTATAGTTGTGCAGACATATTGGTTTCTAGTAAGCGACTTACTTAGTTTACAAACACTACCAGGAGTAATAAAATACTTAAGTGATTCAATCGTTGCAAAACGTTACGATCTTGCAAAACAATACATAAAAATAGGATATATAATTGATTTATCTGTTGGTGTAATCGCGATCATTGTAGGATTGCTCTCGATATCAATTATTTCAAAATTACTTGATTGGAATAATGAAGTTGTTGTGATTTTATATATATTCACACCTGTTGTTATTTTTAAACCAGCTTTAAATGGCACATCAGCAGCAATACTAAGATATCTAGAACACTTTAAAACATTAAGCAAGTTGAATATTGCTGCTGGATTTCTTAGATTACTATTGTATTCGATTGTTTTATTATTTTCACCTAATATTTTTTATTTCGCATTCGCAGAAGTTTTTGTAGAATTTGTACACTTTTTTAGTATTTTCATAATATCAATCATAATTGCTCAAAAAAATACTTCTTTGAATGGATTTTCTAAAGTTAAAATTTCATATCAAAAAGAATTTATAAAATTTAACATTTACAATGGGTTATCTCTTACATCGGATTTATCATTAGGTCATGTTTCAAATCTTATAGTGAATAGAGTCTTAGGATTTGAAATAATATCGATTTATCGCGTATTCGAGAAAACAATAGGGATTTTCACGAGAGTTACAGCCCCAATCAGCCAAATCGTATACCCAAAAATGGTAGCATTTATTTCAGAGAATCGATTTAAGAAGGCTAGAATTATAACAATTAAGTATATGCTTTTTGTTATAGGAATTGGGATCATCATTTTCCCAATTGTATTTTTTACATACGATTTATGGATGCGCTTTTTTATTACAGAACCAAAAAAATACATTATACCATTTGTACTTTTTTATGTATTTACTTTTTTGATTATGGGCACAGATCTCATACACTTACTAAACATGTCTTTAGGTAAAGTAAAAGAAGCTATGATAATCTCAGTAGTAATTAACGTATTTTATATTTCTATATTGTATTGGATTATATCAAAGTACTATTTAACAGGCTTTATTTTGTTGAAAATTATCCAGTTAATTATTGTAGTACTAGTGAAAATATTTATTATTAATAAGCATACTAAATTAACAAAAAATAATTAATGGAGTGTTAAAAATGATTATTATTAAAGCACAAGGTGGAATTGGAAATCAAATGTTTCAATACGCATTATATAGAAAATTTCAGAGAATGGGATATGAAGTATCAATTGACGACTCGTACTACAGTATTAAGTCTATGCATGAAGGATTTGTCTTAAATACTGTTTTTAAAAACCTAGATATAAATATAAATAGAAAACGACCAGTGTTTTATAAAATTTTTATGCGTTATGGATTTATAAAAAAGTTTTATAAGAAAATAAATAGAAAAATTGTCAATGATTTCGATTTAGAAAAAAACATGCTGGAAATATTCAGTAATCCTGATAACAAGTATTTTGATGGTTACTGGCATAATTTAATTTACTATAATGACATTTTTGAAATAATAAAATCAGATTTTCAATTTGATTATTCAGACCCAATTATACCTAACGAGATTTTATTAAATATAAAACACACACAATCTGTTGGCATACATATTAGAAGAGGTGATTATATCAATAATGCATTATATAAAGATATATGTACAATTGATTATTACTTAAAAGCAATTAAATATGTGTCAAGTATACATACAAACAGCAGATTTTACTTCTTTTCAGATGATATTGAATGGTGTGAACATAATTTTAAAAATATAAATAATAGCACCTTTATTAAATCGAAAAAAAATAAAAGTTATGTTGATATGATACTAATGTCAAATTGCAAATCTATGATTATCTCAAACAGTACTTTTAGTTGGTGGGGTGCATTTTTAAATCTAAATAACGATGCGATTATTATTTCACCAGTTAAATTTAATAATAAGGAATTAAAATCTAAATTAGTCTTGGAAAATTGGATAACTATATAGAAGGAGTATTATAATATGAAAAAAGCATTGATTACTGGTATCACCGGTCAAGACGGTTCATTTTTAGCAGAATTTCTTCTAAAGAAAAATTACGAAGTTCATGGCATTATAAGAAGAAGCTCATCGTTCAACACAGCAAGAATAGAACATCTTTATATAGATGAGTTGCTTAAAGATATGCACATACCTAGAAAAGTTGAACTTCATTATGGGGATATGACAGATTCGACCAACTTAATTAGATTAATTAGAGAAATTAGACCAGATGAAATATATAATCTAGCAGCAATGTCTCATGTAAAAGTTTCTTTTGAAGTACCTGAATACACTGCTGATGCGGATGGTATCGGAACGCTAAGGTTGTTAGAAGCTGTTAGATTTTTGGGCTATGAAAATACTACGAAAATATATCAAGCATCAACATCAGAATTATATGGAAAAGTACAAGAAATACCACAATCCGAAACAACACCATTCTACCCCAGAAGTCCTTATGCTGTTGCAAAACTTTATGGCTTTTGGATAACAAAAAACTATCGAGAAGCATATAATATGTTTGCTGTGAATGGAATCTTATTTAACCATGAATCTGAAAGACGTGGAGAAACATTCGTCACACGAAAGATTACACTTGCAGCAGCAAGAATAAAAAAGGGCACACAAGAAAAGCTATATCTCGGCAATCTGGATGCCAAACGAGACTGGGGCTATGCAAAGGATTACGTAGAATGTATGTGGCTGATGTTACAACATGACACACCAGAAGATTTTGTTATTGCAACAGGTGAGACTCATACAGTTAGAGAATTTGTTACATTAGCATTCAATGAAGTTGGAATTGAACTTGAATGGAAGGGTTCGGGCGTTGACGAAATAGGTTTTGATAAAAATACTGGTAAGGTATTAGTTGAAATTGACCCTAAGTATTTTAGACCAACTGAAGTAGAATTATTGCTAGGTGATCCTACAAAAGCCAAAACTATACTAGGGTGGAATCCAACACAAACAAGCTTTGAAGATTTAGTAAAAATAATGGTAAAAAGTGACATGAAGCTTGTTGAACGCGAAAATAGAATTCGTAAAGAATTTGATTAATGGTGATTATAATGGATAAAAACGCCAAAATATATATAGCTGGTCATAGAGGAATGGTAGGTTCTGCAATTGTAAGAAAATTACAGGAAAAAGGCTTCACCAATTTGGTATATAGAACCTCTAAAGAGTTAGAACTCATGAGACAATCTGACGTTGAAATATTTTTTGACCAAGAGAAGCCTGATTATGTTTTTCTTGCTGCTGCAAAAGTCGGAGGTATCCATGCTAATAATACTTTTCCAGCTGAATTTTTATATAACAACTTAATGATTGAATCTAATGTAATCCATGCTGCTTATAAGAATGGTGTAAAAAAACTTTTATTTTTGGGATCATCTTGTATTTATCCGAAATTTGCAGATCAACCAATTAAGGAAGAATATCTTCTCACGGGTTCATTAGAAGCTACCAACGAAGCATATGCCATTGCTAAAATAACAGGCATTGAGTTGTGTAAATACTATAGAAGACAATATGGATGTGATTTCATATCTGCTATGCCAACTAATCTATATGGTATAAATGATAATTTTGATTTGCAAACATCACATGTTTTACCTGCACTAATTAGAAAAATTCATGAAGCGAAAATAAAAAACCAAAGTGAAATTGTAATGTGGGGAACTGGTAAACCAAAGCGTGAATTTCTTTATGTGGATGATCTTGCTGAAGCGTGCATTCATTTAATGGAAAACTATAGTAATGAACTGCATGTTAATATAGGTACAGGTGAAGATATTGAGATTAGAGAGCTTGTTGAGATAATCAAGAATGTTATTGGATTTAATGGGAAAATCGTGAGTGATCTTACAAAACCTGATGGTACACCTCGAAAATTATTAGATGTCTCATTACTGCACAGTACAGGGTGGAAACATAAAGTAGAACTTGATGAAGGTATTAGAAAAGTTTATTCTTGGTATTTAGATCAAATCAATCAATAGGAGGTCTAATTATGAAAATACTTATTATGGCAGGTGGAAGTGGCGAAAGATTTTGGCCATTATCAACTAAAAAAAGGCCAAAACAACTATTATCTTTAGTTTCAAGTAAATCAATGATTAGAGAGACTGTTGATAGAGTATTGAGCTATGTGCTTCCTAAGGATATATATATTGCTACCAATGAAATACAAGCTGATGTTATTATAAATGAACTGTCAGATATTCCTTCAAGAAACATAATCATTGAGCCTGCATTTAAAGATACAGCAGCAGCAATTGCATATGGAAGTCTAGTTATTTCTAGAGACACTTCTAATGATGAGATTATTACTGTATTAGCAAGCGATCATTTGATAAAAGATTTGGATGCTTTCATTAACGCTTTAAAAATTGCTGAAGAAAAAGCATTTGAAGGGTATATTGTAACTCTTGGAATAAAACCAAGTCGACCTGAAACAGGATATGGATATATTCAAATAAATGATCTAGAGATAAACAGTCCAACTAAAGCTATTCGATTCATGGAAAAACCCAACCTAGAAACTGCATTGGATTATTTGGGACAAGGTAACTATGTTTGGAATAGTGGAATGTTCATATTCAAATACTCAACTATTATGAAAGAGTTAGAATCCTATATTCCCAATCATTTTAATGTTATAAATGATATAAAAAATGAAATAGGATCAAAAACAGGTTTAGAACTATCTAACGCTACAAGAATATTCTTTGATCGATTTGAACGTATTTCTATAGATTTTGCTGTTATGGAAAAATCTAAAATTATCCAATGTATCCCAGTTGATTTTGGATGGAATGATGTTGGTGGATTTAGCTCATTAGAAGAAGTTTTTGAAAAAGATGAGTTTGGCAATATTGTAAAAAATGCAACATATATACAAGTGGACTCTAATAACAATATAATTATTTCAGATAGAGAATCTCGTTTAATTACATCCATTGGAGTATCTAATATGATTATCGTTGACTCTATTGAGGCTTTACTGATATGCAATAAAGATGACTCTCAAAGAATTAAAGAACTGTTAAAAAAACTTCATTAACGATATTTGAGATAATAATGTAATATCTTGTTTTATATTATGCGTGTCGAATAAAAAAACTTCTTATGCATGTTATGTGTACATATTTAAGACAAAAAAAGATAAATGATGAAAATGCTAATATAAGTTTTATAGTAGTGATTTTAATTTAACAAGAATTTTTTAATATGATATAAAAATAGTACTTGTTTAAGATAAATGAATTGAGGACATCATAATGATTTCATCTTATAAAGCTAATGAATGGATGACAAGTGGATATTTAGTCCCTAATGAAATTATTGAAATAAAGAGTTTATTAAATGAAAATGGTTCATCTTTGAAAGAAGCATTTTATAAAGATCTTGAGTTTGGCACAGGAGGTCTTCGAGGAATCATAGGAATTGGGACTAACCGTATCAATCGATTTACAATTAGAAAGGCAACTCAAGGTGTTTCTAATCAAATAAGTAAGATATGTGGAGATAAATTAAAAAAAGCAGTGGTTGCATATGACACTAGAAATTACTCAAAAGAGTTTGCATTAGAAACTGCACTTGTATTTGCGGCAAATGGATTTAAGACTTATTTATTTGCTGATGTGACACCAACACCCATTTTATCATTTGCAGTTAGATTCTTAAAAGCTGATGTCGGTGTTGTCATTACTGCTAGCCATAACCCTAAAGAGTATAACGGATATAAGGTTTATAACAGTCTTGGAGGACAAATAACTTTGGAACTTGCTCATGATTTCGAGCAAGAAATAAAACGTTTGAACCCTTTTGATGATGTGAAAATTATTTCAGAAAACGAATCTAAAAATTCGGGTTTACTAAATTATGTGGACAATTTAATATACAAAGCATATTATGAAAAAGTTCTAAATTTTAATGAAAGACCAGGTATAGGAATTGACTTAAGCATCGTATATACTCCTATTCACGGTTCCGGTTTAAAACATGTTAAGAATCTAATAGATAGTAGAGGTTATAAACTTAAAATAGTCAAAGAACAATCAAACTTTGACGGCACCTTTCCTACAGTAAAATATCCGAATCCTGAAGAGGAATCTGCATTATATCTAGCTGTAAAACTTGCAACTAAAATTGATGCAGATATTGTGTTGGGTACAGATCCTGATGCTGATAGAGTAGGAGTTGCGGTAAAGCATAATGGTAGTTATAAATATTTAACTGGCAATGAAATCGGTGTATTATTGCTAAATCATATTGCCAGTAAACGAAAAGTAAATGAATCAGATTATGTGATTAAAACTATTGTTACTTCTGATCTTGGAAAAGAAATCGCACGAAAAAATGGTGCATCAGTTATTGAAACGTTAACTGGTTTTAAGTTTATTGGTGAAAAAATACAGGAACTTGTAGACGATAATAAGAACTTTTTATTTGGATATGAAGAAAGCTATGGTTTCTTAAAAGATAGTTTTGTTAGGGATAAAGATGCTCTAATGAGTTCATTACTGATTTGTGATATGGCATCATTTTATAAAAAGCAAAATAAAACATTAATTGATGTTCTAGATGAAATCTATAAAGAGTTTGGCTATTATTCCAACATCTTATCAACTATTACTTTTGGTGGTGTGGATGGCATAGAAAAGATGAATCTAATCATTAAAACTCTAATTAGTAGAGTTGAAAAAATAAATGCTTTGAATCCATATTCATTTCTTCGCTATTATGAGAACTATAACACAAGGCTATGTGTTGATTTGCTCAATAACAACATTACTAGTCTTAAATTTCCTAGTGCTAACGTCATTAAGTTTATATTTAATGACAATTCATGGATTGTTGTTCGTCCTTCAGGAACAGAACCTAAACTAAAAATCTACATCCAATCAATTTCTAATTCAAAAGAAAAAAGTTTGAGTTTAATAGAAAGATTAGATATAGGTATAAAAAAATTACTTAATAATTAATTAGTGGGTTACTAGTGCTGAAAAATCATCCTCATAAAATTAAAGAATCTGCTAATTATTGAGTTGGCAGATTTTTATTATGGCAAATATATAGTATAATCATATTGAAACAGATTAGAAATGACTTTTTTGTTAATATATTTTTAAGTATTAATTTAGTGGAGGTTTTTATCATATGTGTGGCATCGTAGGGTTTATAGGTGAAAAGAATGCGAAAGACGTAGTCTTGAGTGGCTTAACACGTCTAGAATATAGAGGATATGACTCAGCTGGTCTGAGTCTTTTTAACTCAAGATATAGAGTGTTTGATGTTTTTAAAGATGAAGGTCGTGTTCAAAAGCTCGTTGATTCAACAAAAAATGCTCAATATTCAAATATAGGTATAGGTCATACAAGATGGGCTACACATGGTAGAGTGAACAAAGAAAACAGTCATCCTCACTTCTCACAAACAAGAAGATTTATTATTGTACATAATGGTGTGATTGAAAACTATACTCAACTTAAAGAGCAATATTTAAGAAATGCGAAATTCATTAGTGAAACCGATACCGAAGTCATTGCTCAGCTTATTGAGACATTTGCTCAAACTTTACCAGTTGAAGCTGCTATTACTACCTCATTAAAACTTCTTCACGGTTCATATGCACTCTTAATACTTGATGCCAATGATCCAGAAATAATATATGCTGCCAAATATAAAAGCCCACTTATCATTGGCGAAGGAGTTGATGGCATCACTATCGCTTCTGATCTCATGGCTTTAGTTGGTTACTCGGAAAACTATCACGCTTTAGATGATAAAACTTTTGTTGTTGCTAGAAGAGATAATGTTAGACTTTTTAATTTGGATAATCAATCACTTGATTTTCACTTCAAAAAAATAGAATTAGATGATCAAGATACAACCTTAGGAGAATATCCACACTTCATGATGAAAGAAATCCACGAGCAACCTTCGGTGATTCGTAGAATTCTTACAAACTATCATATAGGTGATACTTTTGATATATCGCCTGAAATCATTAAAGATGTTAAAGATTCAGATCGAATCTATATTTTAGCTGCAGGTACATCCATGCATGCTGGATTAATAGGTAAACAAATGATTGAAAAGATGGCATCTATTCCAGTAGAAGTACATATCGCATCAGAGTTTGCTTATCATCAACCACTTTTATCAAAGAAACCTTTCTTTATTTTGGTCACACAATCAGGTGAAACAGCTGATCTTCGTGCTTGCCTTGTCAATCTTAAAGATCAAAACTATAAGATCTTAACTATAACAAACGTTCCAACGTCAACCTTAGCACGTGAAGCGAACTACGCATTAGAACTCTTTGCAGGTCCAGAAATTGCAGTTGCTTCTACAAAGGCTTATGTTGCTCAAGTCACAGTTTTATCGATTCTAGCATATGAGCTCTCTAATAAATCTTTTGATTTAAAGAAAGAGTTATCAGTCGCTGCTAACTCCATTGAATCATTTTTAGCGACTGAAGCTGTCTTATCTCATGTAAGAGAACTATTAACCCGTAGAAACTGTTTCTTTATCGGACGTGGTCTGGATTACTATGTTGGCTTAGAAGCTGCCTTAAAATTAAAAGAAATCTCTTATATTCAAACAGAAGGATTTGCTGCTGGTGAATTAAAGCATGGGACCATTGCTTTAATTGAAGATAAAACACCAGTCATAGCTATCATCTCTGATCCAAAGATTAGTCCTAATACAAGATCTAACCTAAAAGAAGTCCAAGCTCGTGGTGCAAACACCATGATTATTTCGATGCGTTCACTTGCTCAAAATGGTGATGATATCATTTTAGATGATGTACATCCACTTTTAACGCCTCTAGTTACTGTTGTCCCAACACAGCTTATTGCATATTATGCAGCGCTAGAGCGTGCATATGATATCGATAAACCAAGAAATCTAGCTAAAAGTGTGACGGTGGAATAAGATGAAAAAATATTTTGGTACAGATGGTATTAGAGGTAAAGCCTTTGAGAAATTAAATAGTGAACTTGCCTTTAAATTAGGACAAGGTATCTCATATGTTTTTAAACCAGACAGAGTTGTGATTGGCATGGACACAAGAGCATCCTCACCGATGCTAGCTTATAGCATCGCGAACGGCTTACAAGCTAAAGGTGTCAATGTTTTATTCGCTGGTGTTGTTTCAACACCGATGATTGCTTATTACTCCCTAGTCAAAAACATGATAGGTATTATGATTACAGCTTCCCATAATCCCTATACAGATAATGGCATTAAAATCTTTAAAAATGGCTATAAAACCTATGAAGAAGATGAATTAAAGATAGAAGCGTTTATTGACCACGGTCAATTAACGTTTGGATCTTTTGGAAGACTCATCTTATCTGATGATATTGAAAAAGAGTATTTAAAGATTTATAAGCAATTTAATGACTTTAAATCAAATTTAAAAGTCATTGCTGATGCTGCAAATGGCGCAAATCATTTAATTGCTGATAAGCTCTTAAATCATTTCACCAATGACTTAGCACTCATTAATATTGACCCAGATGGTTATAACATCAATCATCATTGTGGTTCTACATATTTAAATGATTTACCAGATATGGTTAAAGATAACTTTGATATTGGTTTTAGCTATGATGGCGATGGTGATCGTATCATTATGATTGATCACTTAGGAAACATCTTTGATGGAGACTTAATCATCTATACCATTGCTAAATATCTAAAACTTAAAGGTGAGCTTAAAAACAACAAAGTCGTTTTAACAAAAATGAGTAATCCAGCGATCCTAAAAGCACTCCGTGATTTAGGTATAGACTACACCTTAACGGATGTGGGTGATAAATATGTCTTTAAAGCACTAGATGAAGAGAACTTAAATGTTGGTGGTGAATCATCAGGACATATCATCTTAAATCATTTACTACATTCAGGTGATGGTTTACTTGTATCGGTATATATTCTATATATCCTTAATGAGTTACAGATGTCACTTCATGACTTTGGATATGTCAAACCATATCCAATAAAAACTCACAACATAAAAAACATCTCTAAGTCAGTTTTATTAAAACCAGAGGTCTTAAACATCATTTCTGGACATCAAAAAGAAATCGAAGCTTTAGGTGGTATGCTTTTGGTTCGTGCAAGTGGTACTGAAGATTTAATTAGAGTCACATTGAGCGTTGAAGATGGAAACATCTTAAATGATGTTTCGACACATATTGTCCGTACACTTGAAAAAGAAGGGATGAAATCATGAAAAAATATGCATTAATACTTGCTGCTGGCAAGGGTACGCGAATGCGTACTGAAATGCCCAAATGTGCATTTCCTATTTTAAAAAAACCAATGATTGAATATATCATTGAAAACATCGAAAGAAGCACCATTGATGAAACATGTGTCATTGTAGGTCATAAAAAAGAAGTCTTAGAAGAAATTCTAAAAGATAGAGTTTCTTATGCCTACCAAGCTGAACAGCTTGGTACAGGTCATGCTGTGATGTCAGCTGAATCTGTTTTAGGTGATAAAGAAGGTGTAACCTTTATCTTACCTGGTGATATGCCACTCATGGAATATCCACTCATGGATAAGATCTTAAGATCACATGAAGAGATGGGTAATGATTTAACAGTTGTTTCTATGATTATGGACTATCCTAAAACCTACGGGCGAATTGTACGTGATGAATATGGATTAGTCACTGCAATTGTTGAAGAAAATGATTGTAATGAAACTCAAAAGCTTATTAAAGAAGTAAATTCATCTGTTTATGTCATTAATAACAAACTCTTATTTAAATATGTTAAAGAGATAAAAAGAAATGAACGTAAAGGTGAATACTATTTAACTGATATCGTTAAACTCATGCATCAAAACCATAAAGTCAATACCTTTATCGTTCGTAACCCAATGGTTACGATGGGCATTAATGATTTATATGGTATTTCAGTTGCTGAAAAGTACTTAAGAGATTCCATAAATAAATCACATATGCTTAATGGTGTGTCTATGGTGAATCCTGAAACGATTACGATTGCACATAATGCCATCATAGAACCAGGTGTTTGGATATATCCAAACTCTGTGATCTTAGGTAACTCAGTCATTAAAGCTAATGCCATTATCGGACCTAATGCAGAAGTCAATGATTCTATCATCCATGAACATGCAGAGATTAGACATTCGATTGTTAAGGATTCTGAAGTTGGTGCATATACAACCGTTGGACCATTTGCACACTTAAGAAACCATGCAATCATTGGTGAACATAATAGAGTTGGTAATTTTGTTGAGATTAAAAATTCTACAACTCAAGAAAACACCAAAGCTGCACATCTTATTTATATTGGTGATTCAGAGGTTGGTAAGAACGTTAACTTTGGTTGTGGTTCAGTAACAGTCAATTATGATGGTGTTAAAAAACATAAGACCATCATTGGTGATGATGTCTTTATTGGATGTAACGTGAATTTGATTGCTCCAATCAAGATAGAAGATCAAGTCTTTATTGCTGCTGGTTCTACAGTGACACATGATGTCCCTAAAGGTGCAATGGCCATTGCACGTAATAAACAAATCAATAAAGAAGATTACGCAAAACATTTTATTAAGGCAAAAGGTAAGGCTGAATAAGAAGAGATATGGCGATGACCCCTAATTTTGTGGATTTCATCGCTTTTCTTATGAAAATTTACAATAATATGATAAGATATAAACAGTCTTACATAGTATGTAAGATACAAAATAAGGGGCAAATTATTGGGGGAATCAATTTGTGAAAACACGTATTAAAAAGATCTTTAAAAGTCAATTTATTAAATCTATCGAAATGTTGATTGACCTTATCATCGTATTTGGTTCAATCTTCTTGTATGCGATTATTTCTTACTATGCTCAAAATCTGGAGTTACCTAATTTATTCGATAAACTCATCGAAACCATTTACAGCTTTGCATCCTATATTGGATATATGGCTATTGTGTTTATCTTATTTAGGATATATCGTCCATCCATATTTGAGCGTTCTTTTTTAAGTGCAATGAAATCAGTGACCATTTCGCTTGTTTTAGCGAATATGGTGCTGATTATTTTGACGTTTATCGTTGGATCATCCATGATGATGACGCCAGTTGGTGTTGGAGGGATTCTATTAATCCAGCTAACATTATTCACACTGATAAAATATATATCAAGTAGATATTTATCTGGTTTACTCTTAACAAAGATTATGATTATTGGTATTAAAGAAGAAGTCGAAGATTTAATGATCGATTTTTTTGAAGATAAGGATCATAATAAATTTATCTCATATGTCATTTATGAATTAGATGGTAAAGTTACAGATAAGGTCTATGAGCTTATGAAACATGTTGAAGATCTATACATCACACCACATGTTTCAGATATAAACAAACAAAAAATCATGCAATATGCGATTGCTCAAGCCGGAAAAGATGTTCACATAATCCCTAAGACATATGAAATTAGTTTGATCAATGCGAAGGATACATCCATTGATGATACGCTCATTTTTCATATTCCGATGATGCGTATGTCACCTGAGCAACGATTTATTAAGCGTTCATTTGACATTTTTGTATCTGGTCTTGCAATATTATTTCTCATGCCGTTTTTTTTAGTGCTTGCGATTGGTATTAAATTAGACGATCATGGTCCAGTCTTTTATAAACAAACAAGATATAAAAGAAACAATGAACCATTTGAAGTCTTTAAGTTTAGATCAATGTGTGTCATTCAAGATGAGAAAGTAATTAATAAACGAGCAACCAAAAATGATTCAAGAATTACAAAGATGGGTAAATTTTTAAGAGCTTCACGTTTTGATGAGTTGCCACAACTCATCAATGTCTTAAGAGGTGATATGTCTTTAGTTGGACCTAGACCACTGATTAAAGAAGAAATCGATGAAGCAATTAAAGAGATTCCAGAATTTTATTACCGTATGAATGTGAAACCAGGATTAACTGGTTTAGCACAAGTCAAAGGTAAATATGACACGAAAGCCAAAGAAAAAATTAGATATGATTTGCTTTATGTAAAAAAAGCGAACTTTTTCTTTGATATAAAAATACTTATTTTGACCGTTAAAGTCTTATTTAGTAAAGGCTCAGTAGTTGATGAAGGACATTCAAAAACAATTTATGATTACTTAAATGAACATCATCTGCATTACAAAGAGTCAGAAGATGTGATGCACATTTATAGAAAGAGTGACATATGAAAAAACATATTTTGATTTTGTGTATGCATTTTTATCCCACACAATTTAGAGTGAATGACATCGCATATGACTTAGTCAAAAGAGGTTATAAAGTAACTGCTGTCACTGCTATACCTAATTATCCACAAGGAAGTTTTACAAAGGGATATGGATGGTTGAGAAAAAGAAGAGAAACATATCAAGGTATTGATATTATTAGAATACCAATATTTCCTAGAGGAAATTCTAGTATTACAATGATTTTAAATTACCTTTCCTTTCAGTTTTTTGGGTTTTTCTTTTCTGTTTTTACGAAGATTAAAGCAGATCATGTTTTTATTTATGGAACCTCACCTCTCTTGAAATCTAGTGTTGCTTTAAGATATGCAAAAAGAAAAAAGATTCCATCGACTTTCTATGTGATGGATTTATGGCCTGATAGTGTGATTTATGCAGGTGGTATCCATAATAAGCATATTATTTCATATCTTACAAAGTTTATGAAAAAGCAATATGACTTATCAAGAGATATTCTAACCTCATCAAAAAGCTTTATACCTGAGATCACGAAACTAGGTATCAGTGAAGAAAAGGTTAAATATTGGCCACAATATGCGGAAGATGTTTTTAAATCATCAAAGGTTTATGATATGCCAAAAGACATGATTAGAGATGAGCATTTAAACCTAGTCTTTGCAGGGACCATAGGTGTTGCTCAAGGTCTAGACATATTAGTAGAAACTGCAGTTCTACTCAAAAAAGATAATCTTTTTGTCAGGTTTGTCTTAATTGGAGATGGTAGAGCAAAAGAAGATTTAATTCATCAAATGACTGAAAAGAATGTTTTATCATACTTTCATTTGATTGATAAAAAGCCAGTGGATTTAATTCCTAATTATTTTAGATATTCTGATGCAGCACTTATAACACTACTAGATACACCTATCTTTGAAAAAACCATACCAGCTAAATTACAATCCTACATGCTTTATGGGATTCCTATTTTAGCAAGTGCAACCGGTGAGGTTGCTGGTATTATCCATGAAGCATCCTGCGGTTATGCATCATATCCAGAAGATGCTGTTATGTTTAAAAACATCATCATAAAATTTATGCAAACAACACATGATGAAAGAAAAATTATGGCATTAAATGCCCAAAAATATGCAAATACATATTTCGATAAAGAAACACTAATGAATGAACTTATAGATTTGATAGAAGGCAAGGAGAAAGCACATGTTTAAAGATAAAATTTTACTCATCACTGGTGGCACGGGCTCATTTGGACATGCAGTCGCTAAAAGATTTTTAAAAACAGATATTAAAGAAATTCGTATTTTTTCTCGCGACGAGAAAAAACAAGATGATATGAGAAAGCTTTTTAAAGATGATCGTATGAAGTTTTTCATAGGCGATGTGAGAGATAAAGAGAGCATTAAAAATGCACTCTATCACGTAGATTATATTTTTCACGCTGCTGCACTTAAACAAGTGCCCTCTTGTGAATTTTTCCCTTTAGAAGCTGTTAAAACTAATGTAATAGGTACAGATAACGTGTTATCTGCAGCCATTGACATGCACGTAAAAAAAGTGATTTGTCTATCTACTGATAAAGCAGCTTATCCAATAAATGCGATGGGGATATCAAAAGCGATGATGGAAAAAGTGTTTGTTGCTAAAGCAAAAACAGTGGACCCAAATAAAACACTTATTTGTGGCACACGATATGGCAATGTCATGGCATCCAGAGGTTCTGTCATTCCTTTATTTATTGATCAAATTAAACAAGGATTACCTTTAACGATTACTCAACCTGATATGACAAGATTTTTAATGAATTTAGAAGAAGCTGTTGAGCTTGTCGTTTATGCGTTTAATCATGCAAAATCAGGCGATATTTTTGTTCAAAAATCACCTTCATCCACTGTGATTGACTTAGCTAAGGCTTTGCTAGAAATTTTTGATGCACATAATGATATTAAAATCATTGGTACTAGACATGGTGAGAAAAAATACGAGGTGTTACTCACAAAAGAAGAAAGTGCAGTTGCTATTGATTTAGGTAATTATTATAGAGTGCCTGCAGATCAAAGAGATTTAAATTACGATAAATATTTTGTTGAAGGCAATGAAAATCTAGTCAATTTTGAAGAGCTAAACTCAGATAATACAAAGATTTTAACGATTCCTGAAATCAAAGAAAAACTTCTAGAGTTAGATTACGTGAAAGATGCACTGATTGGATGGCGTAAAGCATGAAAATACTCATTACTGGTGCGAAAGGCTTTATTGGAAAAAACCTTGTTGAAACACTTAAGACAAAAGATCATGAACTATATCTTTATGATAAAGAATCAACTGAAGATGAACTTGTAGGCTATTTAAAGTCTGCTGATTTTATCTATCACCTTGCAGGCGTCAATAGGCCTAAGGATGATAAAGAGTTTCATGAAGGTAATGTCACTATACTTGAAAAGATGATTGACATATTAGAAAAAGAGCATCATATCATTCCAATCATGCTATCATCATCCATTCAAGCAACCTTAGATGTTCCTTATGGGAAAAGTAAAAAAGAGGCTGAAGATCTTTTAGTAGATTATGCAAAAAAACATCAAGTAGATGTATATATCTATCGTTTCCCCAATGTTTTTGGAAAATGGTCTAGACCTTTTTATAACAGTGTCGTATCAACCTTTTGCCATCAGGTTGCACATGGCAACTCACTTGAAATTCATGATAAAGAAAAAGTGTTAGAGCTTCTCTATATTGATGATTTAGTCAAGGATTTATTAGAGTGTCTAAATAAAAAAACAAATACTTCATACTATTGTGAGGTAAAAACGACACATAAAATTACCCTTCAGGACTTAGCTGATACTATACTTTCATTTAGAACATCTAGAACATCACTTGATGTACCAAATATGGGTGATCCACTTACTAAAAAACTATATGCAACATATTTAACATATATAGACAAAGATGCATTTTCTTATCCACTTAAGATGAATAAAGATCATAGAGGTTCATTTACTGAGTTTTTAAGAACGTCATCTTATGGTCAAGTCTCAGTTAATATATCATTACCTGGGATTACCAAAGGTAATCACTGGCATCACACAAAAAATGAGAAGTTTTTAGTGGTTTCAGGTAAAGGAGCTATCCGTTTTAGACATATTCATAGTGATGAAGTGATTGAGTATTTAGTATCTGGTGATAAGTTAGAAGTCGTCGATATTCCACCAGGATACACACATCAAATCGAAAATCTTGGTAGTGACAAGATGGTCACTATCATGTGGGCAAATGAGGCTTTTGATAAGGATAACCCTGATACCATCTTTTTGGAGGTGTAAGATATGAGAAAATTAAAGGTTATGACGATTGTAGGTACGAGACCTGAAATCATTCGTTTGTCAAGTACGATCAAAAAACTAGATTCATCTGATGCGATTGAGCACGTACTTGTTCATACTGGACAAAATTATGATTATGAGCTTAATGAAATCTTTTTTAAGGATTTAAGTCTTAAAAAACCGGATTTCTTTTTAGATGCTGCGACAGGTTCAGCGATTGAAACAATCGGTCATATATTAATTAAAACAGATGCACTTCTTAACGAAGTAAAACCAGATGCTTTACTTGTTTTAGGAGATACAAATAGTTGTTTATCTGCAATTGCTGCTAAAAGAAAAAAGATTCCAATTTTTCATATGGAAGCAGGCAATCGTTGTTTTGATCAAAGAGTACCAGAGGAAACGAATCGTAAGATTGTAGACCATATTGCTGATATTAATTTAACCTATAGTGATATAGCTAGATCATATTTACTTAGAGAAGGCATACTTCCTGATCGTGTGATTAAGACTGGTAGTCCAATGTTTGAAGTGCTTTCAAGCATGAAAGATAGCATTGAATCCTCTGATGTTTTAAAGAGATTGAATCTTAAGAGTGATAACTATTTTGTCGTATCTGCACATAGAGAAGAAAATATTAACAACCCTGATCATTTTCATGCACTTATTGATTCACTCAATCAAATTGCAGAAAACTATCAACTCCCTATCATCTTTAGTACACATCCTAGAACAAGAATTATGATTGAAAAAACGAAGGTATCATTAAACCCACTCATTCAAACCTTAAAGCCACTTGGCTTTATAGATTATAATCATTTACAAATGCATGCAAGAGCAACCTTGAGTGATAGTGGTACTATCAGTGAAGAATCTTCTATTTTAGGTTTTAAAGCACTTAATATCAGAGAAGCGCATGAAAGACCTGAAGCGATGGAAGAAGCTTCAGTGATGATGGTAGGCTTGAATAAAGAACGCATGCTACAAGGTTTAGCTGTATTAGAGACGCAAAAGAAGCATACTTTAAGAGAAGTCTATGATTACTCGATGCCAAATGTTTCTGATAAGGTGCTTAGAATCATTTTATCTTACACTGACTATGTAAAAAGAGTTGTTTGGCAAGAAACATAAATAAAAGAGGGTGTATGGTTTGACACTTATTGTTTTATGTTTAGTTACAATCCTATTTTTTATAGCAAAGCATACTATTCATGATCGTTTGTCAAAAACGGTGATGTATTTGTTTTTGCTTTGGTGGGGGATTTGGCTCATCATTTCAACATTAAATGTCTATCAACTGTTTACTGTACCTATGACGATTTATTTACTCCTCATCTTAGGTCTATTTGTTTTTTTAATAGGCTATCTTACAGCTTATAATAAAAAAAGAGACCAAAGGCATACATCACTTATTGCTCATCATTTAGTCATCGATAAAAATCTTTTGTTAAACATTATTTTAACACTTGTTTTTTTAATCATTAGCTTTTATTTTGTAAGATACTTAAGATTAAGAAGTGTACTACCCACGGATGAGCTTAGAATGATTAGATTTAGTGTCGGTGCCTTATTTACAACGACAAGAAGGCTTTTATTCTTTAATTTCTTTATTGAGGGATTTGTTTTCTTTTTATATCCGGTCATTGCTTATCTTCTAATGACGAAAAAATATGCAACATATACCTTTGTATTATCGGTATTATCGGTGTTATTTTATGCATCGATTGGATCAGGAAGACTTCCTATTGTCTATTTGATGATCTCAGTGATTTTAGCATTCTTTATGAGCCAATGGCGTGATGAAAAAGATTCTATAGAAACACCGAATTACCATAAAAAGGTCGTTAAAGCGTCACTTTTTAGTTTGATTTTTATCATTCCAGCACTCATTATTTATGCAGCTTATATCACATCAGTGAGATTAGGTTTTAGTGGATTATCTATAGAAGGTCTTATAGTAGGTGCAAATGAACTCATTAAGCAATTTATCATCTATTTTACAGGTCCTTTTAGAGCCTTAAATTATGGCATAGAAAACTATGCACCAGAGATTGGTCCATTATACGGACAAGCAACGATTGCTGCGCTAAATGAACTTTTACATGCAACTTTTCATCTTTTAGGTGCTGAAATCAGAAATATCAATTATTTAATTGGTGATTATCTCCAAAATAGAGCGATTCTTGTAGGAGATAACGTCTTTATGAATTATTCATTTACTTATTTGATGATTTTTTATTTTGATTTTGGTGTGTTTGGCGTTATATTATTCTCATTTATGTTTGGCTTCTTCTCAAGAAAGGTTATTTTCTTATTTGATGACACCAAATCATTACCTTCATTCATCTTATTAAATCTCATGTTTTTATCGATGATTATTTCTATCTTTAATTGGCTCATTCAGTCGCCTTCAGTGATGATTGCTATCATCGCAACGCTCATTTGGCATTATAGTATTAAACAAGAAAAAATTGTAGTAATCAATTCAGAAAAGGAAAAGGTAGGTAGCATCCATGAATATATTACACATTAATGTCACCTATCAGTTTGGTAGTACTGGAAAGATTGTTAAGTCTATGCATGAAATGCTTACTAAAGAGGGACATCATTCTAAAGTTATTTATGGTAGAAATTATGAATCTAATGATAATGACATTATAAAGATAGGAAATCAAGTCAGTTATCAACTGCATGGACTGAAAACACGTTTCTTAGATCGTCATGGATTTGGTTCATATCTTGATACAAAAAGGTTGTTGTCACATATCCATTTAAATACTTTTGACATCATTCATATCCATAACATACATGGATACTATATACATGTTGGATTACTATTTGAAGCGCTAAAACAAAGTGGAAAAAAAATTATTTGGACACTTCATGATTCATGGAGTTATACAGGCCATTGTGCTTATTATGATGCGGTTGGTTGCATGAAATGGATTGATGGTTGTCATCACTGTCCTCAAAAACATAGTTACCCACAAAGTATTGTTCTTGATCAATCAAAGAAGAACTATAAGGATAAAAAACAAATCTTTAATGGGCTTAAAGATTTAACCTTAGTAACTCCTTCAGACTGGTTAAGACACGATGTTGAAAAGTCATTTCTTAAAGATTACAATATTCAAACAATTCATAATGGGATTGATTTGAGTCAATTTAAGCCATTAAAACACAAAAGTAATGAACGATTTACCATCTTAGGCATTGCAAGCATTTGGGAAAAAAGAAAAGGTTTAGACGCCTTCATTGAACTTAGCAAAACATTGAGTGATGATATAGATATCATTTTGATTGGCAAGCTTATGAAAGGTACAAAGCTACCTCTTCGTATCAAACACATTACAAGAACCGAAAACATTCAAGAGCTAGTTCACTATTATAATCTAGCAGATGTTATGATAAATCCAACAATTGAGGATAATTTACCCACCACATCCATCGAAGCTTTAGCTTGTGGTACACCAGTCATTACATATGATACAGGTGGTTCAAAAGAGATTGTAGATGACACATGTGGTTTTGTGATACCTAAGTATCATATACATGCTATGATGGATGCTATCTATGAAGTTAAAAATAAAGGTAAACTATTTTACCAAACAAAGGCAGTAAAGAAAGCATCATACTTTAAGGCTGAACGCATGAGAGATGCATATATGGCTTTATATAAAGAGGTGCTAAAGCAATGAAAATCCTTTATGTCTCTAAAACGTGTTCTAAAAAGACATTTGAATCTATTTATCAATCTTCCTTGGTTAAGCCGCAACAACAAGATCAAAGATTTCATCAAATGCTGATGGAAGGTCTATCAAAAAATGATGTGGAAGTGATTGCTTTAACATCAAGACCTATCAATAGAAGTAATACCAATAAATTATGGTTTAAAAAAGCACATGATAAAGAAGAAGGTATTCTCTACCACTATTTATCATTTATTAACATTAAAATCTTAAGACAATTCACACTATTTTTGAGTCTTATCTTTTCTGTCTTGAAGTATGGCTTAAAGGATAAAAAGGAAACTTATATTGTCGTTGATGTATTAAATCTTGCTTTATCTTTAGCAGTTGTTTTTATGTCAAGACTCGTGGGCATAAAAAGAATTGCTGTTGTAACAGATATTGCTGATGAATTGGATGATAAGGGGCGGTTATATAAAAAGCTTACGACATCATACACTAAAAAGTATCATGGTTACTTAATCTTAACTGAAAGTATGAATGAAAGGATAAACCCCAAATCTAAACCTTTTATCTTGATGGAGGGCTTAACAAGACCTCATAGTATCAAAGATATGGCTAAATTTGAAAGATTTACAATGCTTTATGCCGGTGGTTTATCAAAAACAAGTGGCGTAGATGTCTTGGTTAAAGCATTTATTCATGCAGATTTAGAAGATACTGATCTTATCATTTGTGGTGATGGACCATTGAAAGATGAACTCATCAGTTATTCGACATCTTATCCATCTATTCAATACTTAGGATCTTTATTAAATGATGAAGTTATTAAATTAGAGTATCAGTCTCATCTATTAATCAATCCTAGATCATCAACGCTTTCTCAAACTAAATATGCCTTTCCTTCAAAAATTTTAGAATATCTTAGCACAGGGGTTCCGGTCTTATCAACAAGACTTGAGGGTATACCTAAATCATATGATAGATTACTTCATTTTATAGAAGATGAGTCTGTTGAAGGCATCGCAAAGAAGCTTTTAGAGCTAAGACATCAAAAGGATTTAAAAGCATTTGGACTTAAAGCAAAAACTTATGTAGACCAACATAAGACCAATATTGCTCAGGCTAGAAGATTCATGACATGGTTGAATGAAAACACGTTTTAACAAAAAAATATATAGTATAATTAAAATATACCTTATCAATAAATGAAAAGAGGAATGAATGTATGACAATTCAAGATATAATCAGTCTAATTTGGAAAAGAAAATTACTCCTTATAATCATCACTTTAGCAGGTGCTTTTTTAGGATTAACGTATGCTTTCATTGAAAATAGTCAATCATCTAAAGTATCGACGATTGTTGAAATGCAATGGAATGGCATTACATCTGGTGAGTATCCAGATCAATCAAGGTTTGATTACTCAAACATGTTTGAGGCTTATGTGTATCAAGAAGCACTTACATCTTTAGACATTACAAACATATCAACCAGACAATTTAGAAATGCTATTGATGTACGTCCAATTATTGAGTCTAGTATTCTTGAGATGATTGAAAATGAGTTAAGACAAGGGAATCAAGTGAGTTATTTTGCAACTGAGTATAAGATTACATTAAGTAACGGCGAACTTGATTTATCCGTTGAAAGAGGCAGACAACTTTTAAATCGTCTATTAGAGGCTTATAAGAACGATTTTATTAATAAGTATGAACAAGGCACAAATATCTCAAACTACTTGTTATCAGACTACGAGAATTATGATTACATTCAAGTCTTGAGATTATTGCAAGCTCAAACGAAAATGATCAAAAACGCTATTAACATGCAACTACCTCAAGCTTCACAGTTTACATCAACAGAGTTAGGCATTTCATTTAACGATTTGTTGGTTAGAACAGAAAATGTTGAATTAATCTATATTTCTGCAATTCAAACAAGAATTGCCAATTATTTACTAACAAAAGATCAAGACATGGCTTTATCAACACTAAAAGTTCAAAATGATTTACTGAATCTTGATTTACAAAACAAAGATTATCTTAAAACCGAAATAGAAGGATATATTGCTGCTTATCCAGGCAGTACAACAACCGTTATTATTGCTGGTGCTGATAGTCAACCGATTGTCATTGACACGTATTTAAATTCACTTTATAGTCAACTCATATCTGTTCAAAACAGTATTGCATCTATTACACAAGAAATTAATTATAATCAAATGATGATAGACCGCTATGAAGGTAATGATCCAAACTTTAGTGTAACATTAAGTACACAAGATGCTCAAAAAGCATTGGTTGAAGTTGATATTGAACAAAGTCATGATTATCTAGAAAGCATAACTGAAGACTTAGATATCATGCTAAAGGAGTATCGTGCATTTAGTAATAGACTTCTTGTTAGACCACTTGTATCACCACAGTATGAATCTTCAGTAAATTACATACTATTTATTTTAATCGGTATTGTTATTGGTGGTGCAGTAGGTTTAGTGACACTCTTTACTCTTGAAAATAATGCAAATAAAAAAGTGACCAAACAATCATAATTGTTTTAAAGAAGGGTTCATCATGAAATTACTATGGTTAACAAATGTATTACTACCAAAAGCTAGTATCCTACTTAATCAAAAGCCAACACCTTATGGTGGTTGGCTTGTTTCGACTGCTTCGATGCTTGAAATGAATAACGATATTGAATTTTATGTATGTGCTCCTTCACATACTGCTTTATCAACAATTTGGGTTAAAGATGAACATACAACATACATTGTCATCCCACCAGTACAAAAAGAAGAAGACTTGGTATTTGAAGAGATTATTCAAAAAATTCAGCCAGATATCGTTCATATTTTTGGGACTGAGTATTTACATACATTTGTTATGACAAAGACTTTAAATAGAAAAAATATACCTTTTTTAATTTCACTACAAGGGATTGTTTCAATCTATGAAAAGCATTATTATGGAGGAATTCCAGATAAAGTCATTTATAGAAAAACCTTAAGAGACATTCTTAAAAATGATAGTCTTCCTAAACAAAGAGATCAGTTTAGATTAAAAGCATTCTATGAAGTTAAATCACTAGAAGCAGCAAAGCATGTTACTGGTCGAACCAAGTTTGATCATGATGCTGCATTATCTATTAATCCAAAACTAACTTATCACATGTTAGATGAATCATTAAGGCCATCATTTTATGAGCATACTTGGTTATATGATTCTATGACACCCTATACCTTAATGACTTCTCAAGCACATTATCCAATTAAAGGCGTTCATTTCCTGCTACAGGCATTAGCAATCATTAAGAAGGCATATCCTGATGTTAAGTTATATATTACAGGAGAGCCTATTCAACAAGGTGATACAATTAAAAGTAAGATTAAGCAATCATCTTATGCGAAATATCTTATGGATCTCATTCATAAAAATCAACTAGAAAACCATGTGTTTTTTTTAGGACCTAAAAATGAACAAGACATGTTAAAACAATATTTAAAGACACATGTATTTGTCATACCGTCAGCGATTGAAAACTCATCAAATGCACTTGCAGAAGCTATGATTTTAGGTATGCCATGTGTTTCATCAAATGTTGGAGGGTCTGGTGATTTGCTCACACATGAAAAATCTGGTCTACTATATACATATGATGACATCAACCTATTAGCATCATCGATTAAGATGTTATTTAGTCATCAAGGGCTCGCTGAATCTTACGGAAAAAATGCAAGACTTTCTGCATTAGAAAGACATGATTTAAATAAGAACTTCAACAGATTAATGGAGATTTATCAAGAGATACTATAGTAAAGGAGACATCAAAATGAGTCATGAAAATCTAAAGAAAAACACAATCATTGGACTCATTTGGAAGTTCTCTGAAAATTTTGGAACACAACTCATTAGTTTTGTCGTTCAATTAGTACTTGCACGTATATTACTACCTGAGGATTATGGGATTATTGCAGTTACAGCAGTTTTCATCATGATTGCTCAAGTATTCATTCAAACAGGATTTTCTTCAGTACTGATTCAAAAAAAAGAAATTAATGATTTAGAGACTTCAACAATTTTCCATGCAGGTTTTATGACATCTATTGTTATTTTTGGCATCATCTTTTTCATTGCTCCTTGGATAGAATCATTTTATAATATAGAATCTTTGGCTTTAATCTTAAGAATTCAAAGTGTAACGATTATTTTAAGTGGTTTATCTTCAGTTCAAAACGCATTACTTGTTAGGCATTTGGCATTTAAAAAGACTTTTATCTATCGCTTACTTGCTGTTACTGTGCAAGGTGTCGTAGGTATATATATGGCACTTAATGGCTTTGGTATATGGGCAATTGTCATATCAAATCTAGTGAATACATCGCTTGTTACGCTTTCATTTTGGTTAATCGTTAAATGGAAGCCAAAACTTATTTTCTCATATAAAGTTTTCAAAGAGCTCTTCTTATACAGCTCTAGAATACTGATGTTTAATTTAGTCAACACTATATATAATAATATCCAAGCACTAGTTATAGGTAAGGCTTTTAGCACTGAGACATTAGGATATTACAATAGAGGTTATCAAGTACCTATGCTGATTATGGTTAATACTGATGGTGCGATTCATTCAGTGATGTTCTCGTCATTATCAAAGGTGCAAGATGATAGAGAGAAGTTTTTAGCGATCTATCGCAGCACCATCAAAAGTAGTGTCTTTATTGTATTTCCTATGATGATTGGATTAATTGCAGTAGCAGAACCACTCACTTTATTTTTACTTACAGATAAATGGTTAGGCAGTGTACCTTTTCTTCAATTGACTGCACTTATATGTATGACATGGCCTTTTTCAATCATCTATCAAGCACTCAATGCAGAAAATCAAGCAAAGCTTTCTTTTAGGTTAAATGCACTCTCAAAGGGTATCGCACTCATATTACTTTTTATATCATTACCCTTTGGTGTTTATGCATTTGTATTTAGTGCATTTATCAGTGCAATCATCACTTTGTGCATTAATGCATTTGTTTTAAAAAAGACATATTTATACCAACTAAGAACACAATTTTTGGATGCACTTGGTGCTCTTATTGCTTCATTTGGTATGGGTTTAGTCGTTTACTCTGTTGGTTTCTTGATTGACCATTTGATTATTCTTTTACTAGTTCAAGGTATCACAGGTATTTCTATTTATCTGTTATTGTCCTTTGTTTTTAATCGAGAAACAGTTAAGTATTTGTATTTTAGTATCATTGATTTAATCAAACCTAAGAAAATCATATAGAAAGAGTGATTGGATTGAAGAAACCTAATATTGTCTTCATTATGCATCAAGTAGCAATCATCGGATGGTTATTCATCCTCTTTTTAATCACGATTAACTTCTTAAATCAGATTAATGATGTGATGGTTAATTTTCTTTATTACACATTGTTTCTTGTTGTTTTACTTAAACATAAAGTGACATTTAATTTAGAGTTTGTTGTGCTATTAACTTTTGCAACGATCTACTTTTTCATCTATAGAAATTATAGAGATGTCACCAAATGGACACATGTTAAATATTGGCTTGGCGCACCAGGTATGTATTTAATGGGGAAATTATTTATTTCTCAAAAAACAGAAAAATGGTTTCAATGGGTCATTTATACAGTGACATTTGGACTATTCTTTTATGGTTTTTTAAATATGTTAAACTACGTTCAAGCAGAAACACCTGAAGGTACAAGGTTTGCTTTTGATTTTTGGGATGGCTTTATGATGAATGCACCACTTATGGGAGTATACTTTACAGGTTTTAGCACATTGCTCATCTATAATATTTTCCATTTAAGTATTAAAAAGCATTGGTATTTAAAACTGATCCAACTTTTTGGAATGGGATTAACTGTATACTTTATTATTCTATTAGCAAATAGAACCTATTTTATCGTCACTATATTAGTTTTCATTATCATGTTCTTTATTGCATCTGCAATTAACAGATTTAAAGTGCTTTATCCCACACTAATTGTTGTTGTTTTGATAGGTATCATTTATTATGGCTATCAATTTAACGTGTTCAATGTTCAAACCACTTTAGAAGCAACAAGATGGTACCGACGCATCATATTAACGATGGAAAATGGTATTTTATCAGATGGTAGGTTTAAAGTTTATCCGCTCATACGTGAACAACTCTTTTTGTATCCTGCTGGTGGTTATCAGCTTGATCTAGGTGGATTACATTATGCACATAATTTGTGGCTAGATATTTTGCATGCTGTAGGGACTTATGGATTCTTTCCTTTCTTAGGCTATACAGCACTCATCATATACACATTGATTAGATTGTCATTTTCATATTATGTTCCAAAAGGGATTAAGGTATTAGTTATAAGTGTTTACATCGGTTATTTCTTAAACTTTTCTGTAGAGCCAATTTTAGAAGGCGTTCCTTATATATTCTTTCTGTTCTGTTTAATCAATGGTGCAACGTATCAATATTATAAGGTCCGTGTACATATGAAAATCAAAGAAGATATTTGAGGTAGACAATGAAACTTACATTTTATTCGAATTTCTTAAATCATCACCAAATACCTATTTGTGACTATTTTTATAGCAAACTTGGTGATAATTTCAAATTTATAGCAACTGAAGAAGTACCTGAAGAAAGAAGAAATATGGGGTACTTAACTGATTTTAACGCATATCCATATTTAATAGAGACATATCAAAATAATGATAATTATCATCATGCAATTGAATTGGGTGCATTAAGTGATGTAGTCATAATCGGTAGTTCTGATGAAGTTTTCATTAAGGAACGACTTGAAAAAAACTTATTAACCTTTAGGTACTCTGAAAGACTTTTTAAAAAGGGATTTCTCTATTTTTTTCACCCTAAAGCACTTTTGAAGCGATTCAAGTTAGATACACTTTTAAGAAGAAAAAACGTATGGATGCTATCTAGCAGTGCGTATACACCTTTTGACTATAGTTTTTACCTTGCTTATCCCAATCGCTACTTAAAATGGGGATATTTTCCTAAGACTCAAACATATAATATCCATGAAGTCATCAAGTACAAGAGAAATCAATCTTTTTTATGGGTAGGTAGATTCATCGATTGGAAAAGACCAATCATGGCTGTGAAGCTTATTCATCAGTTAAAACAAGATGGTGAGCATGTATCACTTGACATGATTGGTGTAGGCGATAAGCTTGATGAAGTCATTAAGTATATAAAAGTACATCATTTGGAAAATGAGATAACCATTCATGGTGCTAAATCTCCGGATGAAGTAAGACAGTATATGCTTGAATCATCCTATTATCTATTTACAAGTAATAGAGAAGAAGGATGGGGAGCTGTGCTAAACGAAGCCATGAACAGTGCTTGTGTTGTTTTTGCTAATTATCAAATAGGTAGCGCACCTTATTTAATTGATCAAAATGTTGATGGTATCATGTACAAGAATGCATTTGATTTATATAAAAAGGTTAAGCATGTTATGCATGAAGAAGAAAAAAAGACAAAAATAGCTTTAAATGCATATTTCAAAATGACAACACTATGGCATCATGAGATTGCTGCAGATAGATTCTTGGAATTCTCTAAAAATGTATTAAGTGGGAAAATCGTACCTTTCGAAGAGGGACCTATCTCTAGAGCTTCAGTGATATCAGAGAGCAAAGTTAAGCGTAAAAACCTATAATAATTGTAAAGAAATGTAAAAAATGTCAAATAGATGCACAATTCTATTGACATTTTTTTGTTTTTAAGCATAATTATTTACATAGTGAGGTAAAAAAATGAAAAATTATTCAAGATTAGATATTTTAAGATTAGCTAAAGAAAATGATGTAAGATATGTAAGACTTCAATTTACAGATATGATTGGCACCGTTAAAAACGTAGAAATTCCAGTAACAAATCTAGAGAAAGCACTTGCAAACGAAGTCATGTTTGATGGATCGTCCATTCAAGGGTTTGTTAGAATCGATGAAGCAGATATGTATTTATATCCAGACTTAAATACATGGCTTGTTTTAGAATGGGAGAAATCTCCACAAGGCAAAGTTGCTAGACTTATTTGTGATGTCTATACGACACAACATGTGCCATATGAAGGAGATCCGCGTTATATCCTAAAAAGAGCTCTGCTTAAATTAAAGGAAGCTGGATTTGATAAGTTTAATGTTGGTGTAGAGCCAGAGTTTTTCTTATTTAAGTTAGATGATCATGGAAAACCAACCATGGAATTTTCTGATCTAGGCGGCTATTTTGATTTAGCACCTATTGATGGCTCAGAAGATGTTCGTCGTGATATCGTCTTAGAGCTTCAAAAGATGGGCTTTGATATGGAAGTATCACACCATGAGGTTGCATTTGGTCAACATGAGATTAATTTCCATTTTGATAATGCGTTAGAGGCATGTGATAACATTCAAACCTTTAAGGTTTTAGTTAAAAATGTTGCAAGACGCCATGGCTATCATGCAACATTTATGCCAAAACCAATTCAAGGTATTAATGGATCGGGTATGCATTCCAATTTATCCATCTCTGATAAAGATGGTAATAATGTCTTTTATGATCCAAACACCGAAAATCAATTATCAGAAACAGCACTAAAATTTATTGCAGGTGTGATGAAGCATGCTCCAGAGTTTGCTTTACTTACAAATCCAATCGTTAATTCTTATAAGAGATTAGTACCAGGCTATGAAGCTCCATGTTATATCTCATGGAGTGATGCTAATCGCTCTACGATGATTAGAATTCCTGCAGCACGTGGTAAATCAACACGCATTGAAGTACGTTCAGTGGATCCATCTGCAAATCCTTATTTTGCGATGGCAGGACTGCTTAGATCAGGTTTAGATGGTATAACTAATAACTTTGATCATATTACACCAGTCAAAAAGAATTTATTTAAGATGAGTGATGCTGAAAGAAAACGTTTAGGCATCAAAAATCTACCTGAATCACTACATGAAGCTATCGAAAACTTTAGTAATTCAGCATTGATGAAAGAAGTTGTTGGTGAAGAATTATTTTCCAAACTCTTAGAAGCTAAACAAAGAGAATGGGATGAATATAAGATGAGAATTACAGCATGGGAACTAGATAAATATTTACCGATTATCTAATCTATATCACAAAAAGATATCTAAAACAGATGTCTTTTTTATTTAAAATATGTATTTCATCCCTTAATGGTTTAAAAAGCATATCATATAATGATATACTAAACTTAATATGGAGGGATTTTTAATATGAAAAATTGGGATTTAAATGATTTATATCAAGGCTTTGATGAAACATATGAAAATGACATCAAACGCTTTGATGAGCTCACTGATGAGCATATTAAATGGATTCATGAAGGTAAAAAGGATGATATTTCTTATATTGAAGGTTATTTAAAGATTCAAGAAGAGATCTCTAAATTAGTTAGAACGCTTTATAGCTATGCTAGTCTTACTATGGCTACTGATGTCACAAATCAAGTAGCTCCAGGTTATTTAGCAAAATTACAACGTATCTCAAGAAAATCAACTGCTGAAGATGTCATCTTTAGCAGATATTTGACAACAGTTGATTTAGACAAGTTAGCTTTAAAATCACCTATTATTAAAAAGTATTTATTTAATCTTAAAAAAGAACAAACAGAAGCTTCTCATCTTTTATCTGAAAAAGAAGAAGTCTTATATGCAAAACTAAGAGAACTCGCATCAGGCTCATGGGGTATGCTTCAATCTTTAACGACTGCAAATCTACCAGTTTCTTATCGTGATAAAGAAATTACTTTGTCTGAGGTGAGAAATCTTGCCAATGATGGAGATGCATCTGTGAGAAAAGATGCCTATGAAGCTGAACTAAAAGCTTATCAAGCAATTGAAGATCAAGTCTCTATGGCGTTATCTAATATTAAGCGAGAAGTTGTAGTAATGAATGAACTTCGTGGTTATGAGTCTGCTTTAGAAAAAACGTTAAATCAATCTAATATGACAGCTGATACATTAAATGCAATGATTGAATCAATGAAGGATTTTAGACCTCACTTTGAAAGATACTTAAAAGCAAAAGCAACCTATCTTGGTCATAAAGATGGTCTGCCATTTTATGACATGTTTGCTCCTGTGGGTAAACTAGATAAAACATATACGTTTGATGAAGCTAAAGATACTGTTTTAGAAGCCTTTTATGGGTATTCACCAAGATTAGGTGACTTTGCAAAAAAGGCCTTTGAAAAGGAATGGATTGATGTCTATCCTAGAAAAGGTAAACGAGGTGGTGCATTTTGCTCAAATCAACCTCAAATCCATCAATCACGCATTATGACAAACTTTACAGGATCTTTATCAGATGTTTTAACACTTGCTCATGAGCTTGGCCATGGATACCATGGTGAAGTGATTAGCGATAATGATCCCTTACATTGGAGTTATCCAATGCCACTTGCTGAAACAGCTTCTATTTTCTGTGAAAATATTGTCTTGAACCACTTACTCAAAGATATCACTGATCCAAAAGAAAGACTTTCTATTTTAGAAAACTCTCTTCAAGGTGATACACAAGTCATTATTGATATATTATCTAGATATTTATTTGAAACTGCACTCTTTGAAAAAGCTTCTGGTCCAATTACTAAAAACCAAATGAAAGATATGATGCTTGAAGCTCAAAAAGAAGCATACCTTCATGGCTTAGACCATGATAAGCTTCATCCATATATGTGGCTCAATAAAGGTCATTATTATAGTGCAGGCTTAAATTTCTATAACTTCCCATATGCCTTTGGATTACTCTTTGGTATAGGGTTATATGCTCAATATGAAAAAGATCCTAAGAACTTCTTATCATCCTATGATGATTTACTTGCTTTAACAACTAAAGCAAGCGTAGAGACCTGTGCAAAATCAATGGGTATTGATGTCACCAAGAAGGATTTTTGGTATGATTCATTAAATCAAATCAAGAAAGATATTGATGAAGTGGTTGAATTACTTCAAAAGTCTTAATTTTTAATCGTCTTATATAATAAACATATAATGATTATGTTATAATCAATATAGTATAAATTATGGAGGAACGCACATGAATGAACAACATCTTGAACAAGAAAATGAAATTAGTCTACTTGATTTATTCAAAATATTACGTTCGAACATGGTATTAATCGTATTATCAACTTTACTGATTGGAGTGATTGCTGGTGCCTATGCATTTTTGATTGCTGATCCTCAATATAAATCAAATGCATATGTGATGGTTGCAGTCCAAGCATCCTCAGGAAACGAAGACTCTTTTGATTTAATCAATGCCCAAAGACTTTTATCCACTGCAGCTGAACTTATTAAAATGCCAGTTGTACTAGAAGAAGTGATTGAGGAACTTGATTTAGATATGACAGTATCACAGCTTGGTTCAAGACTCACTGTAACATCATCTAATACAAGTTTCTTTATTAATGTGTCTTATCTATCAGAAGACCCAGAGCTTTCTCGTGACATCGTAAACGAAGTCATTGACCAAGCTAAGATCTTTGCTGACGCCAATGTTCCTATTCTTGATAATAATATCGTCCGTACAAGCTTTGCAAGCCGTGGTGTCTATGATTCACCTAACAGAGTCTTATACGTTGTGATTGGTCTTATTTTAGGTGGTATTGTTGGTGTGGGTATTGCATTCTTAAAGGAAATGTTTAATAACACTTATCGTACTAAAGAGCAGCTTGAACAAGCATTTGGTATTCAAGTCTTAGGTATTATTCCTGAATTTGAAGTAAAGGAGACTAGGTAAAATGGCTAAGAAGAAAGTAACCTTATTTAACGGTGAAAGAAATGAACGTTATGATTATATCGTCACCAAAGAACAGCCTCTTTCATATACAGCTGAAAGTTTCCAAAAAGTTTTAATTAATTTAGATTATGCAAATATTGATCAACATTACAAGGTGATTCAATTTACCTCAACACTAGCTTCTGAAGGTAAATCTACATTTGTTTCAAATATCGCTTATCTCTTAGGGCAAAAAGGCAAGAAAATCGTTTTATTAGACTTAGACTTACGAAAGTCTAAAATGCATCGAGTCTTTAATGCACCTAATAAAAATGGCTTAACAGATTATTTATCTGGTAAAATTCCTTTTGAAGGTTTAGTTCAAACTTCTGATTATATTGGTATAGATTATATTGTCACTGGTGAAAAAACAACAGCTGTCGTCAATGTGCTTGAATCAAACAAGTTAAAAGAACTTATTTTAAAACTCAAAGAGACATATGATTATGTGCTATTGGATTCACCTCCAGTGATTGCAGTATCTGATGCTTTATATATATCAAAATTATCTGATGCAGTGATTTTCGTTGTTGCACAAGGCGTTGCTAAAAAGTCTTTAGTTAAAGAAGCGATTCAAACACTTAAGCATAACAACGTAACGATTTTAGGTACGGTTTTAACTCAAGTTAATATTAAAAATTCTGGTTATGGCTATGGTTACGACTATACCTACAAGTATGAGGAATAACATGATTGATATCCATGCTCACATCCTACCAGGTGTCGATGATGGTGCGAAAACGATGGAGCAATCCATCGTTTTATTAAAAAAAGCCATTGAGCAAGGCACAACCCATCAAATCTTATCACCTCATGTGCAATCATCCGTCTCAAAAGTGATGCCAGAACACTTTTTAGAAATCTTTGAAGCATTAAAAGAAGAAGTAAAAAGACTAGAGTTATCTATAAAGATTTATTTAGGTGCAGAGATCAATTATAGATCACATTTATCACCTGATTATCAGATGTTAAGCTTAAATCAATCGAAGTATGTTTTAGTGGAGTTTTCACCACGTATTGAATCTCCTATCGAAGATGTAATTTTTGATATAACACGTATGGGATTTATTCCAATTATCGCTCATGTTGAAAGATATGTGTATCTTGATTATAGTGATTATGCAAGACTTAAAAGTATTGGTGCACTCCTTCAAGTGAATAGTGGTGCCTTAATGGGTTTAAATGATAAAGTTCAAAAAAAACTATCGTTAAAACTCTTAAAAGATGGCCTTATTGACATCATAGCAACCGATACGCATAACATTGAAAAAAGACCACCTAATTTAAAGGATTGTTACAATTACTTAAAGGGTATGGTCAGTGATGATTATTTAGAAGCTTTATTTTATAAGAACGCAGAACCTATTATTATGGGACATGAGTAAGATCATGTCCTTTATTTTTCCTCTTAATCATAGATTAAAATATAGAAGAATCTATGTTATAATAAAAAAGTAAAGAGATGGAGGGTTCCTATGCCAGTCGTTGCTATGTTTAATTTCTATTATTTCTTATACATAGGCTTTGCACTTTTATTAACAGTGATTGCTGTTAAGTTTTTAAAACGTAAAAGTGATAAGTATAGATACTGGTTTATCTTTGGACTAACTGTCTTAAATCTCTTCATTCATGTTTTTAAAATCTTTATTCCGCTTTATTATGAGAATGTTGATTATTTGATTACGAAAGTAACTTTTGAAAATATATGTGCTGTGAGTGCAATTTTATTTCCATTCTTATATTTTACGAAAAATAAGACGTTAAAAGATTATATGATTATGGTGGGTATTGCCTCTGGGATTGTAACATTCCTATTTCCAGTGGATGCGATGAGTAGTCGCTTTAATGGAGAAGAACTCAATTTAGTAAGACATGCATTTATGCTTGAAAACATCAGATTTTACACATCACACTTTTTAATCTTCTTAGCACCATTTCTGATGATGCACTTTGGGCAGTATGAGCTATCTATTAAACGTGCATGGCGCACACCACTCATGCTATTTGGAGTTTTAACATTAATCTTTGTTAATGAAGTCATCATAACGCTTTTTGGATGGGTACCATCAGAACATCTTTTTGATCCAAACAAGAGAAATCCAAGCTTTGTCTTTGGGACAACAGGTAGTCTACAAGGTTTAGGATTAGCTTTAGGACTCTTAGTTCCTGCATTTTTAAGAATCAATCCTTGGTTTGATGGCGGCTTTATGCCAGTGCTTTGGTTAATTGGTCCAATTCTTATTTATGGTGGACTCATCACATTAGCATTTATGCTTATCTATGATAGAGACAATACACTTATTAGACTTAAACTTAAATCAAAAATCATCATTGATTTAAATGATGATGAAAAGGTCAAATTATAAAAAAATAAATAAGAGGAAATACCTCTTATTTTTAAAGGATAAAAGAAAACGCTTTCAAAATCAATTACAAGAAATGAGGGGTTATCAAATGATTTCAAAAGCTAAAGGATTTAAATATGTTAAAGCCAGTCAAATCTATATGCAGCATTACAAAAATGGTGCATGGGAGGAAGGCTATTTAACAGAAAGTGATCGTTTCACGATTGCAGGGACTTCCACATCACTTCATTATGGCCAAGAAGCCTTTGAAGGCTTAAAGGCATATAGAAGACAAGATGGTAGGCTTCAACTTTTTAGAGTAGAAGATAACGCAAAAAGATTTCAAACAAGCTGTGCATATTTAATGATGCCAACAATCACCGTTGAAAATTTTGTTGAAGCGGTCAAAAAAACAGTCTTAGCAAATGCAGATTTCGTGCCACCTTATGGCAATAACGAATCTTTATATATTAGACCATTTATGATTGGTGTGGGTGATAATTTAGGACTTCGTCCTGCACCAGAATATATCTTTAGTGTGATAGTATCACCTGTGGGTAGCTATTTTGATGGTGAAATTAAGCCAGTTGATATGATTGTTTCAGAGTTTGACAGAGCTGCACCTCATGGGACTGGACATGTGAAGGTTGGAGGCAATTATGCAGCGAGTCTTCGCTCACAAGTATTAGCTAGAGAAAAAGGCTTTGCAGATGCGATTTTCCTAGATCCTAAAACACATACGAAAATAGAAGAAGCTGGTGCAGCGAATTTCTTTGGTATCACCAAAGATAAAGCTTATATCACACCTAAATCACCTTCTATTTTAAATAGTATTACCAATCGTTCTTTAAAGCATTTAGCCGTGCATGAGCTTGGTTTGAAGGTTATTGAAGGTGAAATCTTTATCGATCATTTAGATGAGCTCATTGAAGCTGGTGCCTGTGGCACAGCTGCAATGATTACACCGATTGGCTCCATTACACATCAAGATAAAAAGCATGTCTTTCCAGCAAATGAAACCATTGGTCTTTACACTAAAGAGTTATATAGACTTTTATCAGGTATACAGTATGGTGATATTAAAGATACCTATGGATGGATTACAATTCTATAAATTAAGGTGATATCATGCGTATCATAGAACATGTTAAAGAGATTTTAAGAAAGCATGTCAAAGTATGGACGATTTTAATCTCCATACTTTTAATTCTAGTTAATTATTTTATCATTATAAATTTAAATCATAATCATTTATCATTTACACATTTGATGTATATACCTATTGTCATTAGTGGGAGCCTTTTAGGTTACCTTTATGGTTTAGGGATTGCAGTGATTGCTGGATTCGTTGTTGGTCCTATCATGCCAAGAGATTTAATCACAGGTGAGATGCAATTTTGGGGTGACTGGTTTGCGAGACTTCTTATGATGGCTTTAGTAGGTGTCATTGCTGGTTATTTTGGGACAAACTATCGAAAATCAAGCATACGCATTAAAGAATTAGAGCTTAAACATATTGAAAGTGGCTTATTTAATACAAAGTATTTAAAGGATATGACACTTAGTAATAATCAATTTTATACGATTGGTACCTTAATCATTGGTAACGCACATGCGATATGCGATGTGCAAGGTTATGAGACCTATTATGCTTATTTAAGAAAAATAGCTGAAAATTTAAAGAGTACATATCCAAATATTGAAGTTGTTCAGCCTGAAATTGATCATTTATGGTTCATCAAAATATCAGATCATTTTGATGAAGAAATTAAAACAATCCTTCACGTCATTCAATCAAGTAAAAAAATCGGAAATGATACACTATTTATTGATTATGCCTTAGGTTTTACACAAAGAAAGCATCTTTTTGAAAAAGAGGTTTCTAAATATTTTATTCAATCTGATATTGCAGCAAGAGAAGCGAAAGGAAAAAATCTGCCTTACTTAACATATAAGGATGTTAAAACAAATCGTCAGTTTGAGTATGAGTTATTAACAGATTTTGAACAAGCACTTCATGATGGTGAGATCTATCTTGTGTATCAACCCAAAATCGACTTAAAAACAAAGAGACCAGTGGGTCTTGAAGCTTTAATTAGATGGGAACACCCCATCAAAAAGAGTATCGCACCAGATCAATTCATTTATGCTGTTGAAAAAACAAATATGATTCATGAGATGACTCAAAAAGTCTTTGAATGGTCTTTGATGTATCAAACAAGACTCAAAGAACATAAGATCAATATCCCTATTTCAATTAATATATCCACTAAAAATCTTTATGATATTTATTTTTTTGATAAGATGATCGAAATTTTTAAGAGATTTCAAATTGATGCAAAAATGGTTGAATTTGAAATCACAGAATCACTCCTTATGGAAAATCCAGAAAGCAGTAAGCGCATGCTTGAAGCGTTATCAAATTTTGGATTTAAAATCGCGATTGATGATTTTGGTAAAGGCTATTCATCACTAGCTTATCTTGCACAGTTTCCAATTAATACGATAAAGATTGATCGGTTTTTCACGAATCAAGTCTTAATTAATCCAACGACACAGCATATCGTTAAAGCGACGATTGACTTAGCTAAGCAATTAGGCTATGAGGTCTTAATTGAAGGGATTGAAGATCAAGATACTGCAAATCTATTAGAAAAACTAGGCTGTCATACAGCGCAAGGTTATCTATTTATGAGACCTAGAAAAGGTGAAGAAGTTCTAGATTATTTAAAGAAATATCGATAGTCATTAAAAAAGCGGATATATCATTGAAATGATAAGATGTTAGTAGACATAAAAAAGCTACTAATATCTTTTTTCATGTTTATATATATTTGAAGGGAGG
>ERZ869909.365-NODE-365-length-58644-cov-4.208479_pt1 | contig 58644 bp, 52 predicted proteins | sample MGYA00520892_ERZ869909 | MGnify/ENA primary metagenome ERZ869909 (study PRJEB32215, sample SAMEA104723947) | bioreactor metagenome | biome: bioreactor; feature: anaerobic bioreactor; material: water | place: China | collected 2015-03-12 ... | reverse complement strand
CGCCGCCCCTGCGTTTGGTCTCCTACAGGCCCGAGGGCTCGACGTCGACGGTGATCTTGTCTTCGAAGCCGTTGTACCTACCGGTGATCTCTACGGGTACGGGCAGCAGCGTTGTGGAGCTGACTGCCGTGACCCGGCCAGTGTTGGCAATCGAAACGTACTCTTCGTCCTCATCGCTTGAGGACCAGTTGATGAGAGCGCCGATCACGCTGTCGGTTGTCTCGTTGTCGAAGTGCGCCCGCCCCCCGAGGAGGTTCGATTCGCCTTCAGCGAGCGTGAGAACGTTGTCCTCGAATCCAGGCGCCTCGCCGACAATGGAGAAGTCAGTCATCTCGCGAGTACCTGCACAGGCGGCGAGGGCGATGGAGAGAAGGACGGCTGCGAACGGATAGAGGTATTTCCGGTAGTTGGTCATGCGAGCAAGGTAGCAGCAGCTCGAATCCGGAACTGTATGCGTTCACCGCGCTCTTCTCATGTAAGGGGCAGAGACTCTCAGGCGCATCCGCGACCCGGCTGGTGCCCTTCTCCTGTTCAGCCGACTTCGGAAGAGCGCACGACCTTGCCGGTCTCGAGCGACTGTTGGGCCGCCATGGCAAGGCGCAGCGATTCCCGGCCGTCCTCTGCATCCGGCGCGACCGGGCGCCCGGCGAGCACATTATGAGCGAAAGCCTCAAGCTCATGAAGGTACGCGTCACTGAAGCGACTCTCGAAGTCAGGGGGCCTCTCCTGAACGCTGCCGTACGGGCCATAGCGCTTCAGGTGCCAGCGGCTCTCCATGTCGATGCTCACCCGCCCCTGACTCCCGACGACTTCGGTGCGGATGTCGTAGCCCCAGACCGAGTTCAGTGCGACCTCAAGCGTGCCGATCGCCCCGCTGGCGAACTTCAGCGTTGCCACCGCTGTGTCATACAGCCCGTGCTCCGCCAGCGCGGGATCACTGATCGCTCCGCCTGTCGCGTAGACCTCCTCCACCTCACCCACGAGAAACCTGGCTGCGTCGAGGTCGTGGATGCCCATGTCGAGGAAGATGCCCCCACTGGTTGCAAGGAATGAGACCGGCGGAGCACGGGTGTCGCGGCCGACACCACGGAAGCCCTCGATACGGCCCAGCTGCCCGGTGTCGATCTGCCTGCGTGCTTCCTGGTACGCCGGATCGTACCGCCGCTGGAAGCCTACCTGCAGCTGGCCTCCGGTCGCACGGACCGCCGCGACGGTCCTGTCTGCTGCCTCCAGGTCATGTGCGAGCGGCTTCTCAACGAAAACTGCCTTGCCCGCCTCCAGGGCACGGATGCTCAGCTCCGCGTGCGTCGGTGTCGGGCTGCTGATTATCACGGCCCGTACCGAGTCGTCCGCAACAGCCGCGTCGAGGCTGACTGGCTCGGCCCCCAGCGCACGGGCCACATTGGCGGCCGCAACCGGGTCTGCATCGGCCACGAGCTTTACGGCCACGTTCGGAAGCCGCTGCAGGCGAGCAGCGTGCAGCTGTCCCATCCGGCCAACCCCTATGAGCGCAACGCCCAGTCGTTCAGGACTCACTGCGCATCTCCTCTTCCAGAACCTCAAGCTCGTAGCCGCCGGACATCATCTCAAGGACCTGATCCCGTGAGACGTCGCTCCTGGCGAAAGTCCCATAGGTGGTCCCCCGCTTGAAGATGGTGAAGCGGTCAGCCACCGGATAGGCGTGATGAACGTTGTGGGTGATGAATATGACGCCGAGCCCGCGCTCACGCGCCTGCCTGATGTAGCGAAGCACCGTCCCCGCCTGTTTAACGCCCAGCGCGCTGGTCGGCTCGTCCAGGATCAACACCCTGGCACCGAAGTAGACAGCACGACTGATGGCCACGCACTGCCTCTCACCGCCGGACATCGTACCGACCGCCTGACCGGGATCACGGATGTCGATACCCATCTTCGCCATCTCCTCGCGCACGACCTCGTCGGCCCTCGCCAGGTCGAAGCGCCTGAACGGACCCCAGCCCACCTGTGGTTCGCGCCCAAGGAAGAAGTTCCTGGTTACGCTCATGAGAGGCTGAATCGACAGGTACTGATGCACGGTTGCGATTCCCGCATCGAGCGCGGCGGCGGGGTTCGGGAAGCGCGTCGGCTCGCCGCCCACCAGGAGTTCACCCCGATCGGGCTGGTGCACGCCCGAGAGTACCTTGATCATCGTGGACTTTCCCGCGCCATTGTCGCCAAGCAGGCAGTGCACCTCGCCGGCAGCAACGTCCATCGAGATGTCGCTCAGGGCGATCACGTTGCCGTAGTACTTCGTGATGTTCCTGACTTCCAGCAGTGGTGGGCGCTTCGCCATCAGCTCGCCTCGGTCGCCCGCCGGCGCACGAAGTTGTTGAAGATGACCGCGATGAGGAGCATCACGCCCAGGAACACCCTGAACCAGTCAGTATTGATTCCGGTGAAGAAGATGCCCTGCTGCACCATCCCGAAGATCAGCGCACCGAACACGGCGCCGATGGCCGAGCCATAGCCGCCGGTCAGGAGGCAGCCTCCGATCACGGCTGCGATGATCGCCTCGAACTCCTTGAGTTCTCCGCGCAGCACATCGGCACTGCCGAACTGCAGCACCTGCAGGGCAGCAAAGATGGTTGCGGCGGTGGCAGTGCCCATGAACAGGATGATGCGTACCCGGTTCACGGGTACGCCGGCATTGCGCGCTGCTTCTGCATCCCCGCCGACTCCGAAAATCCAGTTACCGAAGCGGGTGCGCAGCAGGATCCAGCTGGCGATAAGTGCCAGCACCAGCCACCACCACACGGAGACCGGCAAGCCAAGATACTTTCCTGTGAAGAGCGGATAGATCCAGCTGTCCTCGACGAAGGCCCGCACGCCCGATACCTGCGTCCTGCCCGTGATGAGCCGCGTGAACCCTATGGTGAGGCCCCTGAGGATGAACAGGAAGGCGAGCGTGACAATGAAGGAAGGCAAGCGCGTCCTGTTCACGATCGTGCCGTTGAGGAAGCCGACCAGAAGCGCGCTGGCCAGGGCGAGAAGCAGTGCGGCCCAAAGCGGCCAGCCATAGATGGCGATCGGGATCGCGATCACCATGCCTGCCGCACCGATCATGCTGCCCAGGGAGAGATCGAACTCCCCGCCGATCATCAGCATGGCCGCGGCAACCGCGAGGATGCCCAGTTGAGCGCTGATCTCGAGCCAGCTCGAAACGCCGCGGGCTGACAGGAAGCCCCTGTCACCCGCGACGATTGCAAAGAAAGCGAAGACGAGCACCGCTCCGGCGACTGCGCCCAGTTCCGGTCGGCTGAGGAACTGCCTCAGTGGGTTAATGCGCCTTACGCGCTCGTCACTGTTTGTCGTGCTCAGCGTATTCCCTGCGTGCTGAGCTCAACTACCTGCGCGGCGTTGTCCGGAGTGACGAAGCCCGGGCCGGTACGGATGATGTTGTCACCCGGAAGGAGGCCGTACTGGGCGTACAGCGTCAGGAACATGACCGGCAGGTAACCCTGCAGGTACTGCTGCTGATCGATGGCGAACAACGCGTTTCCTGCAGCGATGGTTTCCAGAATGGTCGGAGAAAGGTCGAAGAAACCGAGGCTGACCGTACCGAGCACGCCAAGCTCCTCGAGCGCCGCGATGGTTGGCTCGCCGCCGACCGGGCCTACCGCCAGGACGCCCTCGATGTCGCCTGTCGAACTGAATGCGGCCATGACGGCGTTCCGCACCTCGGTCGGGTCGGTTCCGACTGACAGGACCGTGACGGAAGCTCCGTCGCCGAGGCCATCCTCGAACCCCTCGCAACGGAGGTCGAGTGCCACATTTCCGACCTCGTGGTTCACGCAGATGGCCCGCGGCACTCCTCTGGCCGCCATCCTGAGTCCGGCGCCGAATCCTGCCTCGTACTCGGTCTGACCAACGTGAGCGATGATGCCCATGTCCTGAAAGACATCGGATCCGGAGTTCATCGACATGACCGGGATCCCTGCAGCAACCGCGTCGCGGATCACATCACCGAGTGCATCGGCATCCGGGATCGTCACAACCAGGCCGTCGGGATTGCTGGCGATCGCCGCATCAATCAGCTGCGCCATGCGCGGCATATCGAACGTGTCGGGCGCGTCGTATTCGACCGTCACTCCCATGTCGGCTGCCGCCTGGTCGACGCCGTTCTTCGCGACGCTCCAGAACGGATCTGCCGCCGCGCCGTGACTCACGACCACGATCCGGATGTCTGACCGGTCCTGGGCGAACCCGAAACCTCCGATCAGAAGTGCTGCAAGAACGAACAACGAAACTCGCTTCATTGTCATACCCCTTTCCCGGCTCATGCCGGTTCGGATGCCGCTGGCAACTTCGCCGGAACGCGGGGAGCGGTAAGCTCCTGCCGGTCCCAGCCGCTTTTGTGACTGCCTGAGCGTAGCGTACGGGGCTCAGGACGGTCAATAGGACCGGCTTTCCGACAAGGCCCCGAACCGATCGACGCATCGCGCTGTGAGTGAAGCTCAGGCCAGGGCCCGGACGGCTGCGATCAGCAGCAGGTGTGCCGGATAGAAGACCCAGGGAAGCAGACCGGTTCTGGGCAGCGAGAGCGGAAGCCGGCTTACCAGCAGGGCAAGAGGCAATGCTGCAAGCGCCCAGGGGCCGAGCGGCCAAGGATAGTTCACGAAAAGTACCGTGAGCGCCGCGATCAGCCAGGCAACCAGCGTGCCTGTTCGGAACGCCCACCAGACAACTGCCACCAGAAGTACCCCGACCGGACCGTACTCAACCTGTGTTGACAGGCCGAGGATCAACGGTACGAGCAGCCAGGCCAGAGGGCTGAGGGTCGTGGCACGGGAGAGCAACTGAAGGAGACAGGTCGCGAGCAGCAGGGTTCCCATGATTGACACGCCCTGCCAGCCGAACACAAGGTAGTGCGGCCCCTGGGCGAGCACAGTGAACAGCGCAAGACGTGGGATGTACCGCCGTGGTTCGACTGCCCTGACCGCAACGTTGTACGCAAGCAGCACCGCGAAAATCGGCCAGGCCACCCGACCGACAGCGCGCCAGGTGTCAGCAGAGCCAGGCTCGACGAATGCGTAACCGACGTGGTCTACCACCATCGCACCGAGCGCCAGCCAGCGGAGCACCTCCTGCTGCCCACTGCTGAACCGAATCAATTGCCGGGGCCCGTTCCGGGCTTGCAGGGGGCCTGCGCTAGTGGGCGACTGCCTCGCGGGCCTTCTCCAGCAACTTGTAGTTGGTCAGATCAAGTGACAGCGGCGTGAGCGTGACGAGGCCCCGCTCGATGCCCCAGCGGTCCGTGCCCTCGTCGGGCTGCTCGGTCGCGAGCTCGGAGAACCAGAAGTGCTCGCGTCCCATCGGATCCTGGGACGGCACGACGATTCCCTCGTAGTTCCTTACCGACTGGCGAGCCCAGATTATTCCCTGTGGATCCTCGGGAAAGTTCACGTTCAGCAGTGGCATGTCTGGAGCCTCGAGGAAGTCCTTGATGACCTGCTTCAGGTAGGGCAGGAAGGGCTTGTACTCATCCGGTCCGGTGCTGAACGGAGCACTGAAGGCGATCGCCGGTATCTGCAGGAACGCCGCCTGCTTGGCTGCAGCCACCGTGCCGGAGTGCCAGATGTTGTGTCCGATGTTGAGGCCCAGGTTGATCCCTGTCAGGACGAGGTCGACCTCGTCCCAGTGGTGCGCCCCAAGTGCGACGCAGTCCGCCGGAGTGCCGTCCACCCGGTACGCTTCCAGGTCATCGAGCTGAACCTTGTGGTAGTGGAGCGGCCGCTTGATGGTAATCGCATGGCTCATGCCGGACTGTTCAACGTCCGGCGCAACAACCCTCACGTCCCCGAATTCCCTGGCCGCATTCGCCAACACCCGGATCCCGGGGCTGAAAATCCCGTCGTCATTGCTTACCAGTATCCTCATAGTGCCGGTGATGCTACCACGCGCAACCACCGCACCCCATGTCCCGCGCCGCTATCATGAGCACACGCATGCTTGACTTCAGACCGAGCATCAGCACTCACTTCCTGCAGCGTCCCCGCCTCCTCGGGCTGCTACCCGGAAAACCCGGTCAGGCGGTACTTCTCGAGGCGCCTTACGGATACGGGAAGTCAATCCTGGCCAGCCAATGGGCCCAGGCACTCGAGGAGCAGGGAACCCGGATCATCTGGACGGTGGCGCACGGCCGGGAACCGTCACAGGCGATAGCGGCAGCAGCAGGCCTGCCGCCGTCCACGCCCTGGGAGGCGCTGCTCTTCGAACTGTGGCGAGTGCCGACGCTGCTGGTCTTCGAGGACCTCGAGGCGCTGAGCGATCACGGCCAGCTCACGCCCCTGCTCGATGACCCTGGCGGCATCGTGCTGCTGGCAAGCCGCATCCCCGTCAGGAACGACCTGCTTGGACGGCTGGCCCGGGAGGGCCGGCTTACTCACATGCAGGCCGCAGACCTCGCCTTCACGCTCGATGAAGCGAAGCAGATTTTCAGTGACTTCGCACGTGCCGAGCATATTCATCGGGGTACCTACGGCTGGCCGCTGCCCCTTCACTTCGCCTCACTCACCGGAGACCTGCCGGACGAGGGCTCGATCCTGCAGGGCATGATCGACAGCCTCGATCCGGATGAGTGGCAGGAGGCCCTGCTCATGGCGGCGGTCCCCTACGTGCCTTCAGACGCTGCCACTTCAGCGACAGTGCGCCTTGGATCCAGCGGCTTTGCACAGCAGATCGAGTCCGGCTTCCGCTTGAACGGCCTCATCGCGGAGCAGATCCGCAACCGCCACCCGAGCGAGGTCCTGAAGGCGGTTCGCAGCAACGCCTCGCGGCTGCCCGCCTGGCTGCTCGCAACCGGTTTCGAACGCACCGGTGATCACGAAGGTCTGAAAGAGGTTCTGGAACGCGTGCTCGAGCAGCCGTGGCGACAGGCTCCGGAGCAGTTCCTGCAGTGGGATGAACTGCTCGGACCGCCAGCGAGTGCCAGTGCCAGGCGTAACGTCAGCGCCGGCAGCGCCCTGAAATCGCTCGGACGCCACGAAGAGGCCATCACCAGGCTGTCCGCAGCACTGGAATCGCAGGATCTGTCGCCCGAGGAGCGCATCTTCGCACTCGGCGAGGCAGGCTGGTCACTTGTGTTCTCGGACAGGGCCGCCGCTCAGAAGATGGTCCTGCTGGGCGAAGAGCTTCTAGACAAGGTCCCCCCTGACCGTGCCGGCCGTTTTCTGGCGAATGCGAGCGTCGTCGACTCCTACAGCGGCAGGTTCGTGGAAGCGCTCGACCGCCTGTACCGGGCACGCGAAATCCTGCCCGCCGACAGCGAGTTCCGTATCGGCGTAGAGATAAACATCGCGATCAACGTGTGGGACACTTCAGGTGACCTGGATCATCGCCTCCGGGTGCAGAGGGACAAACTCGATGATGTCATGAAGCTGTACCCGAATGACGCATATGGTCAGGCACGAGACGTCGCGATGATGCATTGGTGGCTTGGGGACACACAGGGGGCACGGAAGTACCTCGAGATTGCGGTCCAGGGCCGTCAGGCCAACCCCGGCGTCTCGCTGGAGGCAGAGGCAGCACTTGCCTGCCTTGCTGGCGACCCTTCTCCCATGAGCCGGCTGCTCCGCGCAGCCCTCGCCTGGAAGATGCCATACGTGCACGATGTCATCACGATGTATGCGATTCGGCTGTCTCCACCCGAGCGTGCAATGCAACTGTATTCAACCGTGGAGTCACCTGGCTTTGCCGCGGTCGGCATGGCCGAAAAGCTCGCTGCTTCAGGCCAGCGCTCAGAGGCGACCGGGATCCTTGACGATGCAATGAAGATCCATACTGACCGGGAGTACCTCCTTTACCTCAGGTCATGTCGCTACCGCTGTTCACGTGACGAACGCGATCTCGACGCTTTCATGGAACTGACAACGGCCAGGGAAAGGCTCTTGCCTGGCTTCGTGCCGCTGGACGAGCTGCCCAGGGGCCGGCCGGAACTGGCGAGGCACTACCCGCTGGAGACCGTGCTGCGGAGTGGCTGGACGGAAGCCGCCTCATCACGCCGCGACGAGATCCCGCCCCTCGACGTCCAATTGCTGGGGAGGCTGAAGGTGTCGCACCTGGGTGAAGAAATCAGGTTGCTGAAGCGTCCCGCCGAACTGCTTCTCCTGCTGTGCCTGGGGCTCGGGCGCGACCAGGTAGCGATGGCGCTCTGGCCAGAGCTTGAACCTGCCGCCCGGGCGAACAACCTGCACGTGCAGATGAACGCCCTGCGGCAGACGCTAGAGTCCGGCCCGCCGGGCAGCATCATGAAGAGCGATGGCAGCCTTCATGTACGAACCGATCTGGGCCGCCTGAGAGCGGCGCTTGCCACCGGCGACGCACCGACCGCCCTTGAGATCTACCAGGCCAGACTGGCGCCGGAAGTCAGCCTGCCCATGGTTGAGATTGCACGTGAAAGCCTGCACGAGGAGGTCGCGGCGCTTTTCCTGGCGCAAGACTCCGACCCCGACTATGCATCGCGGATAGTTGCGCTCGATCCGCTCAACGAGGAGGCGGTCCGGACGACTATCCGGCACCTGCTGGCGCGAGGACATCGCTGGGCGGCGGTTCAGCATTTCGAAGCGTTCAGGGACGCACTTGCCGAGGCTGTCGGACTTGAACCCGAGCCCGAGACCAGCTACTTGCTGAACACGCGCTGAGCAGCAGTCCTGCCCAGCGTGGACTCGGCGTCCTCAGGCCGCTCCGTATCCAGCACCAACAGACTCGCGCCGTCACGTACGGCTCCCTGAAGGTAGTCCGACTCTTCCTCGCCAAGGTTATAGGCTGAACGCCAGTTGAAAGCTCCGATGGCGACCGGCCCGGCCTGCGGCTGTGACGTGTGCGGCGCGCCGATCACTCCGCCCGCGACAAGCGGCACGCCTGGCGAATCATCAGCAGCCTTGGCTGCGCTGTCAATCACGCGCGCGATGTCCTCACCCATCCCGGCACCTTCCAGTTCACGGATCGCTTCGTTCAGGTCACTGTCATCGTCAAAGATTGCGAATACGTATGGCATCCTGCTTCCCTTCCTCTCCCCTCACGCCGTCTGGTCGGCGTGTCGGCCTTCTTCAAACTCCTCGAGCATCTTCGCACCGGCATCATCGAGTGCCTGCCTGGGACTTGTCATCTCAATCTCCTCGAAGCCCTGCGTTACCAGGATGGCGACTCTCCGCCCGCTCAGCAGGTCCGGGTTTCCGTTTTCGTGTGGCATGGCTCTGACCCCCTTCACTGTGCGTTGCCAAGGTAGCGCCCCTGGCCCGGACGGACTTGGCGACAGCGCACAGACTGACCCGGTTGCATCCGACCGCGTGATGGGCGATTCTGGCCTGGTGACCCAGGATCTCGAAGAACGTATCGATGCACTGATGACCCGCCATCACGTCCCTGCTACTTCCGTTCACGTAAGGCGCGCTGGTGAGGTGCTGCTCAGTGCCGGGTTTGGCCAGGCCGCAGAAGGCCGCGCAGCCACCGCGGATACCGTCTTCGGCGTTGCCTCGATCACCAAGTCGCTGAGTTGCCTGGCGGTGATGCAGTTGGCCGACGACGGGCGGCTCCGCACGAACCAGCGAGTTGCAGACTTCTTCAGCACGTTCAACCGACCCGGCTGGGACGGGATCGAATTGCACCACCTGATGAGCAACAGCAGTGGCCTCCCACCGATGGGGTTCCGCCGCAACGGCCTTGCGCGCGCCATCGAAGCTGACCCATCGCGTGAACTGCTCGGCCTGAGGATGGAGGACCATCTGCCCCCGCTCGACTCAGTCGCTGAGCTTGCCGGCGCGATCGGTGATGCGGACGTGCGCCTGCTGGGCCCCCCTGGAAGCATCTTCAGTTACTCCAACGAGGGCTTCAGCCTGCTGGGCGGAGTCATCGAACAGGCCTCCGGCACTGACTACGTAACGTACGTGACCCGTCACATCCTTGAGCCGCTTGGCATGACCAGGAGCGTGTTCACTCTCGAGGACCTGGCAGCGCTCGATGACGTGGCCGACCTGTACAGCTACGTGGGCGGCTACTCCCGGGTCCGGAACACGCCCGGCTACTATTGGGCACCAGCCCTGCTCGCCAGCGGCTACCTGAGGTCAAGCGCTCCCGATCTGGCCAGGTATGTGGACGTGTTCAGCGATGCAGCAGCGAACCGCATCGTGTCTCACGGGGCGCTTGAGGCGATGATGACGCCCCATGTGCAGCTCACGGCGGATACCTGGTACGGATACGGCCTGAAGGTCAGTCCTGACCACCATGGGGTAAGGATCATCCATCATGGCGGCAGCACCAAGGGGGTCGGAGCAACGCTCAGCTTCGCACCGGACCTGCGCCACAGCAGCATCGTCCTGACCAACATCTCGGACTGCCCGGTCCAGGAGATGGCGTTCGAGGGGCTGCATGCGGCGCTCGGCATGCCTCCTGGCACGCCGACGGAGACCTTCGCTGAAGGTGTGCCGGACGCCGGCTATGCGGGCACGTATCGCAGTGCAGAGCACGTCACCCTGGTCGTGCAGGTCGACGGGGCCGGCCAGATCAGAGTGAGGAGCGGGGCTCTCACCACTGTGGCAAGACCACTTGCCGACAGTTCGATCAGCTTCGCAGCGAACGGCAGCCAGGTCCATGTGAAGTTCCTGGACCGTGACGAAGCCGGGTTCCGGACGCTTCGGTACGGCATGCGGGTGCTGCACCGGTCCGACCTGCCGCTGCCGGTAAGCCGCTGAGCTCCGCAAGCTCCTGACAGCCCCTCGGCCCCCGAGAACCTCTGGGGCGCACTTCCTGCGGTACAATCACCGTCATTATGGGACTTCTGGATGTGATCGGACCGGTCATGGTCGGCCCCTCAAGCTCGCACACGGCAGGAGCATGCCGTCTGGCACTGCTCGCACGCAACCTGCTCCTGTCGCCACCCCAGCGGGTCAGGTTCGCCCTCCACGGTTCGTTCGCCAAGACCGCCCAGGGCCACGGAACTGATCTTGCACTGGTCGGAGGAATGCTGGGTTTCGCACCGGACGATCCCCGGCTGAGACAGGCTTTCGACGAAGGTGTTGCCGCCGGCCTCGAGTTCGAATTCACGCAGGCGGATCTGGGTGATGTGCATCCCAACTCTGTCCGGATAGAGATGGAATCGGCGGACGAGTCCGTGAGCCTGACCGGCTCAAGCCTCGGAGGTGGACTCGTCAAGGCGTTCAAGGTGGGTGAGTTCGAGACGAACTTCTCGGGCTCGTATCACACGCTGCTGGTACAGCACCTCGATCAGCCGGGCGCTATCGCGCAGGTCGCCCGCGTAATCGCGGACGACGATGGCAACATCGCCACGCTTTACTCCATGCGAAACAAGCGGGGTGGCCAGGCGTTGATGGCCATCGAGATCGACAAGCGCCTTTCACAGCACGTGCTCGATTACCTCAACAACGTCTCTTACGCAGTCTGGGTGCGCATGCTGCCCGAGGTGATGGCTGACAAGCCTCCGGCAAGCTCGATCCTGGAAAGAAACGTGGACGAGCGATGAACCTGACCGACCTGTCACAGGTGGAGGGCCTCGCTTCGGAGGCAGTGATCCGGGCGGAAGTCGAGACCGGGGCCGTGCGGGATGAGCTTTTCGAGCAGATGCGGGGCAGGATCCGTGAGATGCGCGACTCGGTGCGGCGCGGACTCGAATCCAACGCGCCCAGCCGCACAGGCATGGTCGGCTGGAACGCCAAGCAGCTCTGGGAGGCGACTGATCCGCTGCAGAGCCCGCTGACGAAGCGGGTTCAGGCCTACGCCATGGCAGTCAACGAGGAGAACGCCAGGATGGGCCGGATCGTAGCCGCACCGACCGCCGGAAGCGCAGGCACCCTTCCCGGTGCGCTCTTCGGCGTGGCCGACCATCTTGGCATCGACGACGACCTGCTCGTCGCGCCCGTGATCCTCGCCGCGGGCGTCGGCCAGATAATCGGCAAGAGCATGTTCATCGCCGGCTCAACAGGAGGCTGCCAGGCCGAGATCGGCTCTTCCGCAGCGATGGCAGCGGCTGCGGTCTGCGAGCTTCTGGGCGGCAACGCGCGCCAGGCGATTCATGCCGGCACTCAGGCGCTGATGAACACCATCGGGCTTGTCTGTGACCCGGTGGGTGGTTACGTCGAAGTCCCATGTGTAAGCCGCAACGCATTCTACAGCGTGCACGCCGTATCGGCGGCCCAGCTGGCACTTGCCGGAGTGGAGTCGTTCATTCCACCGGACGAGGTCGTTCAGGCGATGGCCTCCGTCGGCCGGCTTCTTCCCCCGGAACTCCGTGAAACAGGCGAGGGCGGAGTGGCGGATACGCCCACGGGCCGGGCGGTGGCCCTGCGCATGGCCCGGTGAGCCGGCTGCGGGCGGACCGGTACGATGCCCTGGTCCGCCCGCGCTCAAAGCTCAAAGCTTCTTCGTGACTTGACAGTCGCTACTGCGTGTCGTCACTGCCGTTGTCATCGGGCGCGGCCGGCTGTGCCGGCACACTGGCCCTCAGGGCAGCGACAGCTGACGGGAACGCTTCATCCAGCTGATAGATGACGCCGTTGTCCGTCACCCACGCCGCGCTGTCGATGCGGAGGTCACCGACAGTAAGTGCGTCAGCGCTGCTGCCTACGTCCGCTTCCCCTCCACTCATCGCCATGACCCCATCGAGTTCCATCAGGTCCTCCGGCGTGAAATGCCCCACGAAGATGTGGGACCGTACGAAGGTATCCAAGCCAGACCCCGCTTCGTCGAAGTCGATGTCAAGCGAGTTGAGCGCCTCATTGGTCGGCGCGAATATCGTGTACGTGTTGCCATCGTTCAGGGTTGCCATGAGCCCGCTCGATTCGAGCATCCGAACGAAGACACTGTAATCGGCGTCCGCCCGGAGCGTAGCCACAAGGTTGCCACTGCTGTCCGTGGCTTCGATGGGTGCCTCCTCTGCAGGCGGCGTGGTGTCCTCCTGTGCCAGCGCCAACCCACCTGCCAGCAGGGCTCCGCTCAATGTGAACTTCATCAACTTGCTGCCTAGGGTGTTTCTCATCTGGTTTTCCCCCTGTCCGGCGCCGGACTGCTGTTGCGGCTCTTTCCGCGAACGCGACGCCAGGATGTAAGGATACTGATGGGTTGCGCTCCGGTCGTTGGCGTCCACCACGATCAGTCCCACTGGGTTCTCATGGCAACAGAACCTGAAAGATGAGTGTGGCTGCTCGCGCTGTCGCCGGCCTTCAGGAACGGACTGCGAGGTCAGTGCGCCTTATCATCAGCTATGAGCAGCACCTCGGCCACCACTCCCGGTTCGCGCGGACGCGTCACTCTCACGCCGCCGGATGAACTTCTGCTGAGCCTGCTTGCAGGAGGCCTGCTGGTCACGGCCTGGCTCGGCGAGCGGCATCTAGGCTTTCCGGCTCCTGTCTGGCAGCCTCTTTACGTACTCACGTACATGGCAGGTGGCTGGTACGCCTCTCTGAACGCGATCCGCACGGCCCTGCGTGGCCGCTTCGACATCCACTTCCTGATGGTGATCGCCGCCCTGGGTGCCGCGGTCCTCGGGGAGTTCGCCGAGGGCGGACTGCTCCTCTTCCTCTTCAGTCTCGGACATGCGCTCGAGCACCGTGCGCTCGGCCACGCCCGCCGGGCCATCACTTCGATGCAGAACCTGGTACCGGACAAGGCGCTGGTACTTCGGGACGGCATGGAGAAGAGCGTCCCGGCAAGCTCGCTCCTCATCGATGAGCTCATCATCGTCCGTCCCGGAGAGAGGCTTCCGGCCGACGGAGTCGTGACCGCGGGCGACAGTACTGTCGATCAGGCACCGATCACGGGAGAGTCAGTCCCCGTATCCAAGCACCCGGGCTCTGAGGTCTACGCGGGCACGATCAACGGTGATGGCTCCCTCCAGGTCCGAACCACGCGCCTACCGGAGGACACAACTCTCGCCCGCGTCATCAGGACGGTCGAGGAGGCACGCAAGGGCAAGGCTCCCAGCCAACGCTTCGCCGAGCGCTTCACCCGCTGGTTCGCGCCGCTCGCGATGGGGCTCGCGCTGCTGGTAATCTTCGTGCCTCCGGTCTTCGGCGCCGAACTGTCCGACAGCTTCCGCCGCGGGATGGTGCTGCTTGTAGCGATGAGCCCATGCGCCCTCGCGCTGTCAGCTCCGGCGGCGGTGCTTACCGGCATCGCCCGGGCCGCCCGCTCGGGCGTACTGGTCAAGGGCGGCGCAGCCCTCGAACAATCCGGGACAATCGATACCGTCGTACTCGACAAGACAGGAACACTCACGCACGGAAGGCCGCGGGTGGTGACGATCCAGGCTGTGGCGGGTGACGAAACACGCTTGCTGCGCCTGGCTGCAGCGGTTGAACGCCGCAGTGCTCATCCACTCGCCAGCGCCGTGGTGCTGGCCGCCGAGGAACAGGGAATCAGCATGCTGAACGCATCTGAGGTCAGTTCCGTGACCGGACAGGGTGTGCACGGGATCGTGGAGGGGATTCCCGTGTTGATCGGTGGTCCGCGGCTGCTGGCACACAACCGGATAACCGTGCCCGAGGCCCTCGTGCGGCAGAAAGCAGGCCTGGAAGCCGAGGGCAAGACGGTCTCCCTCGTAGCAGCTGACGGGCAGGCGCTCGGCCTGCTGGCGTTTCAGGACACGCTGCGCCCGGCTGCGGCACACATGGTTCGGGAGCTGCACGCCGCGGGCATCGGCCAGGTCATCCTGCTGACCGGAGACAACGCGCAGGCTGCCGACTTTATCGGCCGCGCCGCTGGCGTCGACAGGATCATCGCCGATGCCCTTCCGGAGGACAAGGTGGCAGCAGTCCTGGAGTTGCAGTCCCGCGGAGCACGGGTCGCGATGGTTGGTGACGGTGTGAACGATGCGCCTGCCCTGGCAACCGCGAATCTTGGTGTGGCGATGGGCGGGGCAGGCACGGACGTGGCGCTTGAGACGGCCGATATGGTACTGATGGCAGACGACCTCTCGAGACTGCCCTTCGCGCTCGCGCTGGGACGCGCCCTCCGCCGGACGATAGCGGCCAACCTCGTGATCAGCCTTGGCGTGATCGCCATCCTGGCACCGTCGGCGGTCTTCGGACTTGCCGGCATCGGCGTTGCGATCGTTCTGCATGAAGGCAGCACCCTGGTCGTTATCGGCAACGCGCTTCGCTTGCTCGGCTTCAGGCGAGCGCGTGAGCGAAGTCTGCCTGCAGGTCAGCAAGCGCTTCCAGGCCAACACTTACCCTGACGGTCCGATCAGTGATTCCTGCCGCCGCCTTGCCTGCCTCGTCGAGCCCGGCATGCGTGGTGGTCCACGGGTGAATCACCAGCGTCTTCGCGTCACCTATGTTCGCCAGGTGGGAGGCCAGCTCGAGCCGGTCGATGAACGCCTGCGCCTCCCCGTGTGATCGGGCATCGAACGCGAGAACACCTCCGAAGCCGTTGCGGAGGATCCTGCCGGCGACTGCATGACCTGGGTGGGAGGGAAGGCCTGGATACAGGACTCTGTCGACAGCCGGGTGTGCCTCGAGCCAGTGTGCAAGCGCAAGCGCGCTGTCGCATGCGCGCTGCACGCGCAGTGACAGTGACTCCAGGCCCTGAAGTGCCAGGAAGGCAGCGAACGGTGAGAGCGTCATGCCCATGGTGAAGAGTCCAAGCTCAGTGACCCTCTCTGTGAACGCTGCCGCACCGGTACGCGAGACGGAGGACTCACCCCTGGCGTTCAGAGCCGTGAACGCCGGGAACCTTCCGTTGGCCCAGTCGAACGTGCCGCCGTCAAGCACGATTCCGGCGATGAAGGTTCCATGTCCCCCGATCCACTTGGTGGCCGATTCGATGACGACGTCGGCACCGAACTCAAGGGGATTGCACAGGTAACCGGCACAGCCGAACGTGTTGTCGACGAAGAACGGGACCTGGCTCTCGCGACAGACGGCGGCGATCTCCGGAAGGTCGGGTACGGTTCCGCTCGGATTGGCGATGGTCTCGACCCATACGCCGGAGGTCTCCGGCCTGAGGGCGCTCCTCACGGCTTCCGGGGTCGGCTCCACGATGCTGATGCTGCACCCCATCGGCACGAAAACCTTTCTGAGGACGGCGTAGGTACCCCCGAACAGCTGGTCGGACAGCACGAAGTGGGCACCGGGTGTAGCCACTGCCATCAGCGCCGCCGTCTCCGCTGCCTGGCCGGAGGCGAAGGCGGCACCACCAGCCGCGCCGCAGAGCGCGACCAGTCGATCGGTCAGGGCGTCAACGGTCGGGTTGTGCATCCTTCCGTACTGGTTTCCGGGCTTGATGCCGGCGAAGATCGCTTCGGCGGCCGAGGCATCCGGAAACGTGAAGCTGCTGGTTGCATAGATGGGTACGGCCCGTGCACCCGTAGCGGTGTCTGCCGCTTCCTGGCCAGCGTGTACCTGGAGTGTTTCGAAGGCCAGTTCCCGGCGTTTCCCTGACTTGCTGTCTTTCGGCTCGCTCATGAACCGCATGTTACGCCCGGCAGCCTGCTCGGTTCACCGGCGCAAGGCAACACTCACGGTCACGTGCAACAATCAGTCCCGTGACAAGGCGCCTGAAACTGGCTTCACGACTGATTCTGCTTGCCGGAACCCTGGTGGCGCTCGCCGGCCTCACAGGCTTCTGGTTGTGGCCAGCGCCGGACACCGTCAACCTGAACACGGTGGAACAGGAACTGCTGGGACTCACATCCGAGGATCGTCACCTGAGCGTGCTCGTCGCTGGCAGGGACATCCTCTACAACTACAGCAGCTCAAGGCCCGTATACAGCCAGGCGGGACAGATCATCTGCTGGGTACCCGACGGTTACCGGTCTGTGGCAGGAGCGAACACGGACACGATAATCTACGCGAGCCTGCGCAACGACGTGCTCAGCATGGTCTCGCTTCCACGTGACCTCTTCGTCGGCGAAGGAACGCGGAAGATCAACTCCCTCATCCAGATCAGTCCCGATGCCCTTGTAAGCGCTGCCGAGGACATTCTCGGTGTTCCCATCGACCACTATGCGATCCTCAACCTGGAGATCTTCCAGAACACGGTTGACGCGCTCGGCGGCGTTGAGGTGGACGTGCCCCAGCGCATGCGCCACTACGACTGCACAGGAGGCGTAGACATCGACCTGCAGCCCGGGATCCAGCGGCTGGACGGCAAGCTTGCGAGCGACTTCATACGCTTTCGCAGTATGCCAAGGTCTGACCTGGACCGGCTCGAGAACATGCAGCAACTCGCGTTGGCCCTGCTCAGGCGCATCCGCGAACTCAACGTCACGGCGGTGACCCGACTCCCGGCCCTGATCAACACCGTGATGACAGACGTAGAGACTGACATGGCTCCCTCGGACGTCACCGCGCTCCTGCCCCGACTGACTGACCTGCACATCGGTTCGATCGGAACCATTCCGACAGAGATGGTGTTCAGGGGCAACACGGAAGGCCTGGAGTACGATCCCGCGGCGGTCGAAAACTACCTTGCCGGCGCCTTCGGTGGCTCAGCACGGACGTTCCAGACCGCGCCCGAGTCTGCGATAGTGATCACGAACCGCACCGGCGACGCGGACGTGGCTGACTGGTACCTGAGCAGGCTGGTTTCCCACGGCGTACCGTCCGGAAACATCGTGGTTCGCGATGAGGAACCTGACCTGAACCAGTCTCGCCTGGTCGCGACTTTGAGCGGCTGGGAGGACGCCGGTTACTTCGCGTCGCTCCTGAACCTGGGCATGCAGCAAGTCAACCGGCTGGGCACCATCGAGGGGGCGACGAGGCACATCGAGCTGGTTCTCGGCGAGGATGCCATGGAGCGCCTGGCGCAGCTGGCCAGACCCGTGCCGGATCCCACGCCTGTACGTCAGACCGCGACCACAGTCGCTCCATTGCCGCCTGGGACCAATTGATACCAAGCCGAAGCGCGGTAACATGCTGAAATACCTGTTCACCGGAGAGTACCAATGAACATCAATCCGCAACCACGGCCGCTTCTGCGCCTGCTGTTGGCTGTCCTGCTGACCGCCTCATGCGCTGCTGCCTTCAGCGCCGGCTCCTTCGATGTGATAGTGATCGGCAGTGAACCGGAAGGGGTGAGCGCCGCCGTAGCGGCTGCGCAGGAAGGCGCTGACACGCTGTTGGTAACGCATGACAGCCGCGTAGGGGGCCTATTCGTCATGGGCGAGATGAACTCCCTTGACCTGAGGCTCACACCTGTCAACTACCAGCGAGGACTTTTCCTTGACTGGTGGCTGCGAGTCGGCCAGGGCCATTCGTTCGACATCGGCGAGGCGGAAGAGGCGTTCCTGTCGATGCTCGCGGAGGCCGGTGTGACCTTGATGACGGGCGCCGGGGACGTAACACCACTCTTCAGGACTACCGGCGGAGTCGCTGAAGCCGACCTGAGCGGTCCGGTCGGCGTTCAGGTGGACGGGATCCACTACTTCGCGACCCAGCTGATCGACGCAACCTCCGAGGCGGACTTCGCCGCTGCGGCCGGGGCAAGGTCGACGCTGGGCTTCTCCTCCATCGGACTCGACGAGCGGCAGGCCGACACGCTGGTGTTCCGCATCGGGGGTATCGACTGGCCTGCCCTGCAGGCAGGAATCCGCGCACGTGGCAACGCGTACGCCTCGGTGGACGAGCACGTCGCCTGGGGCCACTTCGGCGGGTATCCGGCACGCTTCGAGGCGAACGAACCTGGCATCCGCCTGCGCGGCCTCAACATGGGGCGGCAGGCCGATGGCCGCCTGCTGGTCAACGCATTGCTGATCCACGGAATCGATCCGTTCGATCCGTCCAGTGTGCGCGACGGCTGGGAGCGGGCTGAACGCGAGGCCCCCCGAATCATCGAGTACCTGAGCCGGGAATTGCCCGGCTTCGTCAACGCGTACTACGCCGGCGCGGCCGAGGCGCTGTACACGCGCGAGACAAGGCACCTGATCGCGCGCTGCATCCTTGACGTTGACGATGTGATGGACAACCGTGTTACCGGGCGGGCCATCGCCGCCGGCGGGTATCCGCTGGACGTGCAGGTCCTGACGCCACAGGACAACGGCTATGTCTACGGGACACCGGTCATATATGGTGCCGAGCTCTGCGTCACGATTCCAGAAGGACTCGACAACGTCTGGGTCGTCGGCAAGGCAGCAGGCTTTGACCCGATCGCACATTCAAGTGCCCGTGTCGTGCCCTTCGGCATGGTGGTCGCAGAAGCAGCGGGCGTAGCGGCCGCGGCCGCAGCGCGGAACGGCGTGACGCCAGCCGCCTTTGAGGAAGACGGCGCCAACATCGACTGGTTGCGTCAGCGCCTCCTGCAGCGGGGCGCTTACCTGCCCCCGGTGCAGGACCGGGCTCCGCTCGGACCCTGGCAGCATCCCCATTACGCCGACTACCGGCTCCTGCTTTCCAGGGGGCTGGCGCTGGGAGGCTACAGCAACGAGCCTGGCCTGGATGACGCTTCGACCGCCCTCAGCTACGTGTACATGCTCAGCAATGTCGGTCGCCGTTTCCTGGATAACGACGCGTTCGGCCCGGACCTAGTGGCGAACTTCCGTTACTCGGACGAGTCCCTCACACCAGAGATCGCAGCCAGAGTCACGGCCTTCGCGGCCTGTCGGTTCGACCTGTGCGTCGAGGCCACCTGGCCGATGATCCGGGCAGCCGGGCTCGCGCCTCCAGCCTTCGCGCCCGAAAGCAACCTGACCAGAGGCCAGATGTACGCTCTGGCAGCGAGTTTCGCACGCACGATCGGTGGCTACTGAGACTCACCTCGGGGACATGTGCCCGTAGGCACAAGCCTTTACATGTGTAATCATCTGTAACCATATGGTGATTACCGCATGCAAGGAACCTGACTGGGAGACCCGGGCGGTACTGACTCCGGCCGTTGCCGGAAAACTGGTGCGCCTCGGGGCGGCGGTCCAGGTGGAAGCCGGCCTTGGCAGTTCGCTGCACATCACGGATGATGATTACGTGGCAGCCGGCGCCACCGTGATTACCGACATGAACACGAGCCTGGCCGAAACCGACGTGATCATGCGACTCAACCCTCCGGACGCGGCATTCGTAAGCACGCTGCGCAGCGGAAGTGTTCTGGTATCCTTCCTCGATCCTTTCCAGAACACCACGCTCGTTACGTCTCTGGCAGAGAAGGGCATAACCAGCCTTTGCATGGAGTTGATTCCGCGTTCGACCTACGCGCAGAAGATGGACGCTCTCTCTTCACAGGCAAGCCTCGCAGGTTACGCAGCCGTCATGCTTGCCGCCGAGCGGATCGACAAGGTCCTGCCCATGATGAGTACTCCCGCCGGCACGATCTCTCCGGCGCGGGTGTTCATAGTCGGTGTCGGTGTGGCCGGACTGCAGGCAATCGCAACCGCCAAGCGCCTTGGGGCGCGAGTGGACGCTTACGACACCAGGCCCGTGGTGGAGGAGCAGGTACAGTCGCTCGGCGCCAGGTTCGTGAAGATCGACGTGGGCGAGGTCGGACAGACCGAACAGGGTTATGCCCGCGAGCTGACGCCGGAGCAGCTCGAGCTGCAGCGCCAGCAGATGATTCGCCACTGTGCCGCTTCCGACATCATCATCACGACAGCACAGGTGTTCGGCCGCCGCGCTCCCCGCATCATCAGTGCAGAGATGGTGGCCGCCATGCGGCCGGGGAGCGTGATCGTGGACCTTGCGGCCAGCTCTGGCGGGAACGTCGAAGCTACTGTGCCCGGTGAGGAAGTCATCACCAACGGCGTGAGAATCATCGGCCTGAAGAGCTACCCGAGCCTCGTGGCGCGCGACGCGAGCCAGATGTATGCCAGTAACGTCTTCAGCCTGATGGAGCACCTGTTCGATGCCGGGAGCGGACAGCTCCGGCTCGATCCCGAATCGGACGATATCGTGGCAGCCTGCCTGCTTACGAGCGGGGGCCAGGTTGTTCACGAGGCAGTAAGAAACTCCCTGGAGGCAGTGAAGTGACGATGCTGCTGCTGTTCGTGTTCGTGCTCGCGGCCTTCCTCGGCTTCGAGCTGATCAACAAGATCCCTTCCCAGCTGCACACCCCGCTGATGTCAGGTACGAATGCGATCTCGGGCATCACGGTGGTAGGTGCGATCGCCGCGGCCGCTGCGGGCGGGACGTTCGGGACGGTCCTGGGCGTCCTGGCTGTGGTGCTCGCGACCATCAACGTCGTTGGCGGCTACCTTGTCACGGACCGGATGCTGGAGATGTTCGGCTCGAAGAAGGAGCGGAAGTGAGCGACCTTGCAACTCTCGCATACATAATCAGCGCGATCATCTTCGTGATCGGCCTGCGCATGCTCACGAACGCCTCGACGGCGCGGCGTGGCAACCAGCTCTCCGCAGTTGCGATGCTGATCGCGGTCCTCGCCACGCTGGTCCAGTCGGGAATGAAGCTCGAGTGGATCCTGGGGGGCATCATCGTGGGTGCCGCCATCGGCGCATACGCGGCGATCAGGGTCAAGATGACCGAGATGCCCGAACTGGTCGCTCTGCTGAACGGCACGGGCAGCCTCGCAAGCCTGCTTGTGGCCTGGGCCGAGTACCACGCAAGCCTTGTCGTCGCGCCGTTCACCGGAATCGCGGTCATTATCGCAGTTACCATCGGCGGCATGGCGTCCACGGCCAGCGTGGTCGCCTTCCTCAAGCTGTCCGAGCGGATCTCAGGCAGGCCGATACTCTATCCGAACCAGCAGCTGATAAACGCCTCGATCCTCGTGGCCGTGCTGCTGCTGGCCGCGGTCTTCGTGATTTTCCCGGCAAGCTCGTACTGGGCGCTGATCCTGATCATCCTGCTCGTCCTCGTCCTGGGCGTTCTCGCCGTGCTTCCGATCGGCGGAGCCGACATGCCCATCGTCGTTTCGCTGATCAACAGCTCGACCGGCCTGGCGGCCGCTGCCGCGGGCTTCATCATCAGCAACCCGGTGCTCATCGTCGCAGGTGCCCTGGTCGGGGCGAGCGGCCTGATCCTGACGCAGATCATGTGCAAGAGCATGAACCGGAGCCTGGGCAACGTTCTCTTCAGCGGCTTCGGCGCCGAGGTTGCTGCAGGCGGGGCAGCGAAGGACGCGGGCGAACCGCAGCCCATCACGTCTGCGGACGCCTACTACCTGCTCGAGGCGGCCAGGAACGTCGTGGTCGTGCCCGGTTACGGGATGGCCGTTGCCCAGGCGCAGCACGCTGTCAAGGAGCTCGCCGACCTTCTTGAGGAGAACGGAACCGAGGTCCGCTTTGCGATCCACCCGGTTGCCGGCCGCATGCCCGGCCACATGAACGTGCTGCTGGCCGAGGCCAACGTCGCGTACGAGCAGCTGGTCGAGCCCGGCGATGTCAACCCAACGATGGAATCGGTGGATGTCGCCATCGTCATCGGGGCGAACGACGTCGTCAACCCGGACGCGCGCGAGGACTCATCCAGCCCGCTTTACGGCATGCCGATCATCAACACGGACCACGCACGCACGGTGTTCGTGCTCAAACGCTCGATGAAACCCGGCTTCGCGGGTGTCGAGAATCCGCTCTTCGTGAAGCCCAACACCCGCATGCTCTTCGGCGACGCCAAGGCGACGATCCTGGCGCTGGTCGGTGAGTTCAAGGACGCGGCGAGCTAGCTGCGCCGGATCATCCCGAGCACCTCCTCGGGATCCCTGTGGATACCCAGCCTGCGGAAAGACCTGCAGAGGGTGGCGGCATCGCGCCGCAGGAACTGTCCGAATGAAGTGTTCTCGTCTGCATCGACCATCTGGGGAACGTCGATGCAGACGACCCTGTTCTGCCACCACAGCAGGTTGAACGTACTCAGATCTCCATGGGCCTTGCCGAGCGCATGAAGCCTGCGGGCGATGTCGATGCTCTGGCCGAAGGCGTCCTCGGCCACGTCGGGCTCAAGCCTCACGTCCGACAGGCGTGGGGCCGGACCATCGCGGTCCCCTATCAGCTCCATCAGGACTACCCTGCCTGACTCATGTATGTCACTCGCATGGGGACCGATCAGAGGTTTCGGTACCGGGATTCCTGCCTCGTGCAGCTCCCAGAGCTGCCTGTACTCGTGGCGGACCCACATCTGCTGCTGTGCTGAGAGCCCGAAGCGGGTGCGCGACCTGATCGCCCTGGCCGCCCGATCATCCCCGATGAAGCGTCCCTCCCGGTAAGCGCTGTCGTTCTTGAACGACCGGACCTCCAGGTCGGCATAGATCTTGGCCGCCATCAGGCCCTCCGGTCCCTCGACCAGGTAGACGGTGGCTTCCTTGCCGCTCTTCAGCTCGCTGAGCAGTTCGTCGATCCTGCGTGCCTCGAAGAGGCGCTGCAGCTCCGGATCCGAGAACTTCTCGGCCGTGCTCAGGGCCTCCTTCACGTAGAACTCTTCGCGTTTCATCTTTCGGCGCGGCTTGCGCCTGTCCTTACGGCTTCCGATCCTCTCGAAAGCCGCGGCGTCCTCATCCATGATTCGCTTCAAGCGAACCCTCCAGACTTATCTACTGGAAGCTTGACTGGTACTGCGACGCCGTTGTGAACAGGTGTTCTAGTGAAGGGTGAAGCTGGCGGCGCCGCGCGGACTGCGGTAAACAAGGTCTTTGATTGTCATTGCGGGCACCACCTTTCCTGGCTGAGAATCTGAGGGTGATTCTATGTGGCCCGGGCTGCCATGTCAATACGCACGCATGCAGGTTCAGGCGGCAGGAGGTGCCGGGCCCTCACCGCTCTGGTATAACTGCTGCGATGAGCAGGACAAAGGAACCGGTCTCCATGCGTTCCAGGATTCTCAGGGAAGTGCGGGGCTACGTTGAAGCACTCGTGGTGGCGTTCCTGGTGGTGACCTTCCTGTTCACCACCGTCGGCGTGGTCGGAGCTTCGATGTTGCCTTCCCTGGACGGCGGGCCGGGCCAGCGCCAGCTGATGCAGTCGCTGCTCACCGGTGACAGGGTCTTCATCCCGAAATATCCGACCTGGCTGCGGCGCCTTGGCATCATGGGCGGATACGAGCGGGGCGACATCGTGGTGTTGCGCGAACCGGTGACGACTCCTGGCTACCTTGCCAGCAGTGCCGCCGGCTGTCTTGACATCCTGGTGGTCAACCGCTGCCAACCCTTCTTCATCAAGCGGATCGTAGGACTGCCGGGCGACGTGCTTTTCATCAACGAGGGCCAGCTGGTGGTAAACAATCAGGTGGTGGATCAGGGCTTCATCAGCAGCTCGGGCGAGGTCGCCATCGAACCGGTCAGTTTTCCTGTTGTGATGACTGACGGTGACGCCGCGAGCGCCCTTCAGGTGGGCTTCATCGCGTCCAGCGGCGGTTTTCCCGCCCCGGTCCTGCCCTCTGCCGGACTGCCTGTTCCTTTCATGCCCGTGACGGACGAATGGGTTGATTTCTATTATGGCGACGTGCTGGAGGCACTCGTCCTGCCAGCGGACGCTCCGGCATCGGAACCCGTACTCGCTGGCCTGCGCGTGCCCGAGGGACACTACTTCATCATGGGAGACAACCGCTCCCGCGGGGGCAGCCTGGATTCGCGTCACTTCGGCTTCATCGCCTCCGGTGAGATTGCGGGGCGGGCGACGGCGGTCATCTGGCCTCCGCGTCGGGATGGCGAGTGGAACTGGCGCCTTCTTACGGCCCCCGGGAGTCTGAGCGGGCTCCCCTGAACCCGGAAACATAATCTTGTAGACAGAACACTTAAATGCTAAGGTATCGCTCAGGTCCCGGATCTCCGGGCCATAAGCTCGGGCGCACCCCCAACTGTCCAAAGCCTGGGATGCGCCCGCTCCGCAGTACGCCACTGAAGGTGCGCTGGCGCGTACCATCGTACCTTGCCAGCGCTGCCGGAAAGGACCGGTCACCGGCGATGAAGGGTGAAGGCGAAGCTCCCCGACCCAGCCTTCCTGTCACAGTACTCCTCTTCGAGCCTTTCGAACTGTGGTGGGCCGAGCAGCAGGATCCCGCCATGGCGGACCACCCCCTGGTCAGCGTCCTTAACGAACGCGTGGTGCACGCCAACTCTGCCGCGCACAACCAAGGCATCACGCCCGGCCTGACGCTCTCAGGGGCTCGCCTCAAGGCCGGTGGCCTGAACGTCATCGAAGCGGGTCCGGGCCGGCTGGGCGTGCAGTGGTCCTGGCAGCTCGAAGCCCTCTCCTCATGGTCCCCCTGGCTGCACAGTCCGCAGGTCGGCCGGGTCTGGCTGCATGCCAGCGAGGCCGAAGCGCGCCAGCTGGCGGTCGGCCAGCGGGTGCGGGCAGGGGTTGCGGCCTTCAGGGAGATCGCCCTCGCTGCTGCCCTTGTCACCCGGCCGGGCGAGCACCGGCTCGTACCAACCGGTACTGAAAGGGAGTTCCTGGCCCAGCTTCCAACCAGTCGCCTACCGTCACTCGGCTTCAGCCGCGAAGCGACGGTCCGCTTCACCTACCTGGGCGTACGGAACCTGGGGGACCTGTTCCACTGGAGCGAGGCCCAGCTGCGCAGCATCGTAGGCGGAGAAGCCGCGGGGCTGCACACCCTGTTACAGGGCCCCTGGGAGCCGCGCGTACCCCGTTACAGGCCGCCGCGCTCACTCAGTGCAAGCCACGGGTTCGCTGATCCTGTCATGGAGCCCCACCGGCTGGAGCCTGCCGTGCGGCGCATCGCCTCGCGCCTGGTCACACAGCTGGGTGGCCTGGTCAGCAGCCGGGTGATAATCACGACCGAAAGCCTCGGCTTGCGCCTTCCGGACGAAGGCTTGCCAAAGGAACCCCTGTGTGAGGAGGAGGAGCTGGTCCGCCTGGTCTGGCGCTCCCTGCAGAAGACCGGTGCGGCCAGCCTGGGCATCGAACGCCTGAGTGTCACTCTCGTGGACCTGACCCGTCCACAGGCACAACCGAGCCTCTGGCCTGCGAAACAGGAGCGTGAACGGGCCATCCGGGCGGTGAGCAGGCGCTTCCCCGGTGCTCTTCTGGCTTTCGAGCAGACAGATCCTTACTCGTTGGCCCGGGAGCGGCGCTACCGGCTCTACAGGCTGGATACCGGCGAGACTGTTGCCGCTGCGCCGCCTGTGACAATCAGAGCGGAGAGGAAGCATGCGCAGACAACACGCGAGCTTGCCCGTTCAGGTTGAGGAGGGCACGCACCGACCGCTCGCAGTGCTCTGGCAGGGCCGTTTCCTGCAGGTGACCGGCGTCCTGGATTGCTGGCAGTGGGCCGGCGACTGGGTGACCGGTGTGAGCGAGCGGGAATACTGGCTGGTAAGCATCGAGGACGGGGCCGTCCTGGAGCTCTATCGTCGCCTTGACGACTCCGCCTGGGTTGTCAGCGGCATGCCGGACTGAACTGCAACCCCTCGAGCAGTCAAGCTGAGGCTGGCCACCAACCCGGATATAATGCCCTGTCCGGCGTAATGATGGCTGAATCCACGCCCAGCCGGACAGTGAAGGAAAACGACTGCCAATCATGAACCTGCTCAGTAAACTCAAGCTGCCCAGCCCGCTCCAGGCTACGCCGGTGCAGCGCGTCGCCCGTCGCATCTACCTGATCCTGGCCGTGATCTTCGCTGCCGGCCTGGTACTGATGGTCTACATAGCCGGCCTCGGTGTGCTCGTTGACCCACATCACTTCGACGCCCACCGGCTGCTCTCGTCTCCGCTGATGCTGCTGCTGCTCATCATGCTGGCGGCCGGCCTGGTGGGCCGCATCGGCTTCTTCCCGCTGCTGCTGACCGGCCTGACGCTCTTCGTCTTCACTTTCCAGTTCCCGTTCATCTATGCCTTCGACGGCGGCGGGCGCGCGCTTCATGTCGCAAATGCCCTGATGCTGTTCTGGCTTGCGATCGCACTCATGCGGAAAGGCTGGGTCCTGCTCACCGAGACGATCCGTGGCACGCCGGGACCGGCCGCGGCCAGCCTGCCCGGCATCGGCGTCTTCGCGCTCAGCCTGCTGCTGGTCGGCGCCTATGCCCTCCTGGTGCCCGACCGTTCCCTCCATGCCGCACAGCTTGCCAGCGATGCAACCGGCGCCGAGATCTATGCCGCCGCATGTGCCTCCTGCCATGGTCCGGACGGCTCGGGCGGCCTGGGACCGGCACTTGCCGGCAACGATGCCCTGGCCGTTACAGCCCACGTGACGGCCGTCATAACGGAAGGCCAGGGAACCATGCCCGCCCAGGACATGCTCTCCCCCGTCCACGTCGACACCGTGACGCGCTACATCCAGTCCGCATGGGGCAACGATTACCTGACCGATTAGGCTGCTGCCTCTCACCCGTGACGAGCCCGGGCCCGCACGCCACCAGGTTGCAGCGGTGATAATGCCCCATGCCCATCACCGAGCCTCCGGATTCAGGTTTTGTCCGAGCCAGGAAGCTCATCATGCAGCACGGCTGGAACACGACCTGCTATCAGCTGCTCAATCCCGGCATGAAACACTGGTTTCCCGATTCAGGCGACGCACTGATCGGCTACGTCACGCACGCCGGCACTAGGGTGGTTGCGGGTGCACCGGTATGTGCGCGCGAACGCTTCGTCCCCGTGGCCACCGAGTTCGAGGCCTCTGCCAGAAGGCAGGGTGAGCGCGTCTGCTTCTTCGCGGCTGAAGAATGGTTCGAACGGCGCTGGCAACACCACAGGACCCGCGCTCGCATCGTCCTGGGAGCCCAGCCCGTCTGGAACCTCCAGAGCTGGCCGGAACATGCGGATCACTCCAGGAATCTGCGGGCACAGCTGAACCGCGCCCGGAACAAGCAGGTAAGAGTAACCGAGTGGCCCACCGGGCGCGCCCAGGGTTGCAATGAGTTGCGGGCGGTCCATGCCGGGTGGCTCGCGGGACGCGGCCTCCCGCCACTGCGGTTCCTGGTCGAGTCAGACGTGATCGATCATCTTGGCGGGCGACGCATCTTCGTGGCGGAATCCGCCGCTGGCACCGAGGGCTTCCTGACCGCCTGCCCGGTGCCGGCCCGCAACGGCTGGCTGGCCGAACTCGTCGTTCGGCGTGGCGGAGCTCCCAACGGCACCGCAGAGCTGCTGGTCGACCAGGCAGCCCGCTTGCTTGCCGCCGACGGAGCAGCGCGGTTCACCCTGGGACTCTCGCCCCTTGCCCACCCGCACTCTCAGACACCCCTCCCGGTCTGGCTGCGGCTGATGCAAGCCTGGCTGCGGGCCCACGGGCGGCGCTTCTACAACTTCAGGGGGCTCGAGTACTTCAAGGCCAAGTTCGATCCCCCTGAATGGCAGCCCATCTACGCCATGCTCCCCGGCCGCAGGACTTCCCCGCGTGACCTGTACGCGATCGCGGCTGCGTTCGCCGGCGGGCCGCCCTTCTCCATGCTGGCCCGGGCGATGTCAGGCGCTGTACGTGACGAGCTCGGCAGCCTCGTGCAGCGGTGGTCACCACCAAACGGTGCCCGGCGAGACAGAAGCCGCCGAGCACCGTAACGGATGCTTTCTTGCTTTACAGAGGCTGTTCCTCGCTGGGCAGTTCCGTTTTCCTGGGGTCATGAATGCGCAGCTGGTTCTGAACGTCATTCACGCCACGGACATCGTCTGCCAGGTCCTCGGCGCGACGCTTGGACCTGCGGTCCCGTACGGTTCCGGACAGGGTCACGTCCCCACCCTCAACCGAGACCATTATGTCGGTTGCGTCCAGCCGCCAGTCCCAGGTAAGCGCCTCGTTGACTTCTTCGGCGATCCGTTCATCCGCCCGGCGGTAGCCGCTCGGGCCACGCCCGGCGAAGGACTCGTGCTCGCGCCCGCCGGATCGACCGTACGCGGGCCCTTCGCCCCATGGATCGCGTGGGCCTCCGTACTCGGGCAGCCAACCGCTGCCCCGAACACGATGGTCATAGCGCGGACCTGACCACGGGTTGGCCGCACCCGCACCTCCCGCTGACTCACGCATGCCCCAGTCGCGCTCAAACTCGTCATCAGCCACTCCTGGCCGGTCGGTGCGTCCCTGCCCGCCACGGTATTCATTTCTGCCGTACCCATCACCCCTGTAGTGATCTCTGGATCGCTCCTGGTGATAACGGCCCATCTGGGACCGTTCGTTCATGTATCGTTCGCGTTCCGCGCGCAGCTGGTCGAAGCGGCGCCTGCGCTCGGCCTCGTCATCACCGAACCACGAACGCACCTCGTCCCCGGCTCGATCCCACATGTTCCTGTCATCGCTGTCGTAATTGCGTGCCATGTCGAGTCACCTCCGGATTGCTCTGGCGGCGACGGAACACGTCCGTCGCTCTTATGCCTGAAGGATAGACGCATGCCCGATTCCGGAAAAGTGGGCCACCGCGCCATGTGCGGCGCATATGATTCCTGAGCCGTGAAAAGCGACGCCCCGCGGAGGCGTATCCGCGGGACGCTGTCGCAGCCGCCGGCCGAGCGTACTGTCCGGCTAGATCCGGGCTTGTCCTATTCGCTATCCATTCCCAGGGCGGTCCCCGCAGCCGACACCAGCCACCAGTTCCCGCCAACAGCCTGGCCCGTGGTCTGGCCCGCCTCCATGTCAGCAGCGTAGTAGTAAAGTGGCCAACCGTTGTAGGTGACCTGCAGTGTGCCGTCGGTCCTCTCCGTGGTGCCAAGCAGGCCCGCGTCCAGCCCTTCTCCGACCGTCGACTCAGCTCCATCCTCGACCAGCAGTGGCGGCCAGAGTGCAGCGCAGCCGTCATAGCAGACGCTCGCGCCATCCGTATCGTTCAGGAACAGGTACAGGCTGAAGCCTTCGCTGTCCGTCAGGAAGCGACCTGCCTCCCCTTCGCCAAGAGCAATCGTGTTGGTGTCTGTGTCCTCCTGACCGAAGGCAGTGAAGGCCAGGCAGGCAAGTATTATCGCGATCAACAGCCCATGTTTCCTCATGCTCATCCCTTCCTGAAGAGCTCCCTGGCTCTCCCTTTCCCGGGCGGCCGGCGTGAACCGGAACGACTGACGACGCGTAGATAGTAGCGGTCCTCATCCGGGTGGCATGTCAGCTGCACACCAAAGGAGCAATGCCATAATTACTAAGGTATGGGAATGCTGGGGGGACTGCTTGACACGCGCTCGTTCTTCTCAGAGGGAGACGGCGTGTCCAGCCCCAAGGTGCTGGTCCGCAAGGCTGCCGAGGTCGGCTACCAGGCTCTTGCGCTCACGGATTACCTCTCTGTCGGTGGAATCGTTGAGTTGCACCAGCACGCCCGGACGGCCGGGCTGGCAGCACTGACAGGAGCGACGGTTCCGCTGGCAACGGAAGCCGGCGACTTCCCCGTCGTCCTGCTCTGTTCGTCACGCAAGGGCTATCAGAACCTGAACCGCCTCATCACATTCTGTCGTTTTGACTCCCAGGAGGCCATCACCCTCCCGCAACTGGCGGAGTTCAGCGAAGACCTTCACCTGCTCACCGGTGGTCGGGCCGGCTTCCCGTCCCGCCTTGCCTCGGATGGGCGCCACCGTGCTCTGGCCGACACCTTCACGGCGATCGAATCCGCCCTGCCGGGACGAGTTTTCGTGCAGCTTTACTTCGATTACCGGCCTTGGGATGCGCGTCGGATCGCTGCTCTGCGCCGGATGGCACGCGAACAGGGCCTCCTGAGCGTGGCCGCACCCGAAGTGCGCTACGCTGCTCCGGAAGATTTCCCCCTGTACGATGCGCTCGTCTGTGCCCGCGAAGGCATCACGGTCGGCACGCCGCACCACCGCCGACCACAGACGCGGGCAAACTGGCTCAGATCACCCTCGGAATGGGCTCGGCTTCTGCCCTGGACGGATGCTCAGAACAACACGCGTGCCCTCTGCAGGGAGCTGCCCTTCGACCTCCAACCCGAGCGCATGGTGCCGCCGATCGTGCGGGTCCCGGAGGGCCACTCTCCCGACTCGTACCTGCGCGAGCTGTGCACCGGGGCGCTGGACAGCGTCTACGGTCCGTCCAGGCGCGACGAAGCCGCCCGGCTGCTGGAAAAAGAACTGCGGGTCATCCATGAGCAAGGCTTCTCCGAACTGTTCCTCGCCTGCCGCGAGATCATCGACTTCTGTGCTGCCCATGGCATCCTCTGCTCCGCCCGGGGCAGCGCGGCGGCAAGCATCACCTGCAGGCTGCTCGGTGTCAGCAAGATCGATCCGCTCGAGCACGACCTGCTGTTCGAGCGCTTCCTGTTCCAGGGACAAGCCTCCGCCCCCGATATCGACATCGACGTCAGCAGCGAGCGTCGGGACGAGGTGCTCGCCTGGATCGAGACCCGCTTCGGTGGCGACGTGCCCGGCGTGCATTGTGAGGCTATGGTCAGCAACCGCATCACCTACCGCACGCCCCTTGCCCTGCAGGATCTTGGGCGGGCTGTCGGACTGCCTCCGGTGCTGCGCAATCGCGTGACACGCGCGCTGGGCCGCGACTTCAGGCGCACACCACCCCGCGAACTGCGACGTGCGGACGAACAGTTGAGTGAGGTCCTGGGCGACGCTCCCGTCAAAGAGACCCTTTACCGGGTTCTGGAGCGCATGGAGCGCGGTCATTTCCGTCACTTCGCCCCCCACTCGGGCGGCGTGGTCCTGTCCGAACAGCCACTCTCCTGGTATTCGCCCCAGTACCGGAGTGCCAACGGCATCCGCGCCCTGCAGTTCGACAAGGACGACGTGGAGTGGCTCGGGCTCATAAAGCTTGACGTCCTCTCCCTGAGGGCGCTGTCTGCCCTGGAGGACGCCGTAGCGGAGGTATACCGCATGACCGGCAAGCACCTGGACGTCTGGAACCTGCCGTTGGAGGATGCCGTCTGGGACATGATCGGTGCGGGCGACACCATGACCCTCTTCCAGATCGAGAGTCCGGGCCAGATGGGCCTGAGCACGACGCTCAAGCCACGCACGATGCAGGAGCTGGCCGACCAGGAGGCGTTGCACCGGCCAGGGCCGATCCAGTCGGGCTCCAGACGTCCCTATATCGCGCGAAAACTGGGGCGCGAACGCGTCACTTACGTCCACGAGCGCCTGCTGAAGCCCATCCTTCAGAAAACCCATGGCGTGCTCCTGTACCAGGAGCAGGTCGTACGGATCGCCCGTCATGTTGCGGGCATGTCGTGGGCAGATGCTGACAGGTTCCGCAAGAAGGTTCAGAAGACAACGGACGAGGAGGCCCTGTCGCTGCGCCGTGAGTTCATCGCAGGAGTTCTGCGCACTCATGACGACGTAAGCGAGGTCCAGGCGACTTCGATCTTTGAGATGTGCGCAGGGTTCACGGGTTTCGGCTTCGCCGAAAGCCACAGCGTGAGCTTCGCGCACATCACCTACGCGACCGCCTGGCTGATGCTGCACTACCCGGCCGAGTGGCTCGCCGTCTTCCTCACCGTGCATCCCGGGATGTGGCCGCGCGAGACGCTCCGGATGACCTGCAAGCGCCGAAAGATTCCTCTGCTGGGCGTGTCCATCAACAGTTCGGGTTCCGTGTTCAGGGTGGAGCTCACCCGGAACGGTGACAAAGCGATCAGGATGGCGCTCATCGCAATCAAGGGCGTCACGGCACAACTGGCCCGGAACATCCGCTGGGAGGCTGGCCTGAGGCGATTCAAGGATGTTGCCGACCTGCTGCAGCGCGTACCGGCTGCAGCAGGTGCCATTGGCCCCCTGGTGCGCGCCGGGGCGTTCGACGGCCTCCAGGGGCGTCGCGAGGCCCTGTACGAGGCATACGCACTCACCGGGTCAGGTCAGCCGGGGCAAGCTCCACTCTTCGAACCCGTTATCGACCGCCCCGCGCTGCGATCCCTGGGCGTGAACGAGCGGGTCGCCTGGGATCTGGAACTGATGGGGATGAGCTCCTCGAGGCTGCATCCACTTGACCTGCTGCGCACGCGACTGCGCGACCTGGGTGTGCTCCCCCTGCCCCTGGTGCAGTCAGGTGGTCCGGTCCGCACGGCGGGGCTGGTGGTCGGCCTCCAGAGGCCCCCCACCGCAAAGGGCGTGGCCTTCGCGATGATTGAAGACGGTGAACGGTTGGCCCAGGTGGTGATCAGGCCCGATCTCTGGCGGGACCAGTACCGGCTGCTGCGGGACGCCCGGCTGCTGTTAATCACGGGGGATGCCCACATCTCAGGATTGACCCTCACCATAACGGCAGAGGCCCTGCATCCCATCGATCATCATGAACGGGACGCTGCGGAACAGTATCGTCGCTCGGGCTGGTGAACCCGGTTCAGTCAGCCGTCTCGATCACCCTGGTATCCGCAAGCCGATCGCCGAAACGGCGGCCCTGATCATCGCTGTACACCAGGAAAGCCTCGATGATGACAACGATCGGAGACAGGATGGCAACGAACGGGATGAGCATCCAGCCGAGGATCGGGATGAGCGCGAGGGCCGAGATGACCAGGCCGAGCGCGAACATCCAATTGCGCTTGATCGAGGTCCCGAAGTCCATGACTCCTCCATCGAGCCGCACCGGACGCAGCTTCATGAGTGTCTTGCCGACTGACCTGCCCTTCATGAAATCGAAGTCGAATCCGTCGCGCAGGAGGATGTAGAGCCCTCCGATGATGCCGCCGGCGACCGGGATGGTCGAAAGCACACCGGCGATCGCGCCATCAATGATCATCGCGATGACCCGCTTCGACAGGTCCGCTTTCGCCGGCACGCTTCCAGCGGGTGGTGTCTGCTGCAATTCAGGTTCCACAATTACCTCCTAGATGAACAGCCAGGTTGGTTCTGCACACAGTGTAAACCCAGCGCCCGGCTGTGTGTGCGTGCGTACCCTCGTAAACCTCACCCTTGAGTAGCCTTTTAGCAAAGGAGGTGGCGATTCGTGAACCTGCCAGCCTGGATAAACCTGCTGACGATACTCGGTGGTTTGATGGTACTGATATCAGCGACCTTTCTCACCTACCGAGTAGCCAACCAGCGCAGAACCTATCGGGCTCTCAGACCCAAACAGTCCGCTCAGGAGAACGATCCGTCCGCGACCGTGGTCTTCATCTGGCTCGCGTTCTTCGGCCTGGCCATCGGGCTCCTGCTGTTCGGCCTTGGCCTTGCCAGTGCACTGCGCCCGGATCAGGTGCTGCACGACCTTCTCCAGTTGACCTGATCCGCAGTCGCGCCGTTAAGCCGCTTGAATGCAGCTCTCACGAAACCCCACAGATGACCGGCCCATCATGGCGAGTAAGTCCGCATGCGCCAGCAGGTCCATGCGGCAAGGACGGAGCTGACCAATGCTTAGACCCAACCTGTTGATGCGCACCCTCGTGTCCGCACTCATCATTCTTTCGGCCGGAATCACGATGGCCCAGGACAGGACAGGAATCCACGTGACCGGGACCGGCACCGTACACGGCGAGCCCGACCTCGCCTCGTTCGACGTCGGCATAAATGTCCTGCACACAGATGTGAACGCTGCGACCAGTGAGGCCGCAGACGTCGCTGAGGCCATCATCGCCGCCCTCGTTGATGCCGGCGTGTCTGAGGCTGACATCCGCACAGGGAGCTTCAATGTCTGGCGTGAAGACCAGCATTCCCCCGACGGCGAGACCCGCGAGTCGGCCTTCCGCGTGATGAACATGCTCCATGTCACGGTGAGGGACTCGGAGCGGACAGGCGAGCTGCTGGGCCTGGCGCTGGAGCGTGGTGCCAATCAGGTCAGCAACGTGAGCTACACGTTCGCCAACCCCGCGGAACTCCGCGAGGAGGCCAGAGAGCTGGCCATGCGCTCAGCCAGAGTCACTGCTGAGCAGCTGGCTGCCCTCAGCGGGGCAACACTCGGGGCCCCGTTTTTCATCGAAGAAGTGTCTGCCTCGGGCTTAAGCAGCCAGGACGGAATGGCGTACGCGATGGAATCCACAGCCAGGAGCGTACCCGTCGCAGGCGGTGAGCTTGCCGTCACGGTAACGCTCAAGGTTCACTTCGAGTTAGAGATAGTTCAGCCGCACTGACAGGCGCAAGAGAGGCGGCCTCGTCCTCTCCCCCGTCAGGCTGATTCAGCCTTCCAGAAGCTCGCGCAACTCCTTGAGCAGCAGGTCTGCCCTCGCTCTCTCCTGTGGCGCGAGCTTATCGAGCCGCCGCGCGGTGAGGAGCCTGCGCGTCCGTGCCAACTGCTTGCCTTCCGCGCCATCTGTTCTCGCGACCGGCTGTTCCTTGCGCGCTGCCCGGGCGCGCAGCTGACTGAGCGTAAGGCCTTCGGACAGCGTCTCTTCGAGCAGCCTGATCCGCTCGGAGGGCTCCTTTATCCTGGCAATCACCTGTGCCTTGGTGAACTCCAGCCTGCCTCCGCGCACGGCCTCTAGCAACTCGTCCGGGAAGTCCAGGATCGGCACCCTGTTGACATAAAATGAGCTTGGCGTGAACCGTCCGAGCTTCGCCAGCAGCTCCTTTGCCGCGGCCTTCCTCTCGTCGCCAAACGCAGCGCCTGATGTACGGCCACGCTCCTCGTTATAGATCTCCTGAAGCAGCGCCACGACCTGCTTGCGGTCATAGCCGAGGCTGAGTTCCAGAAGGCTGAGTACCGCATCGGTCTCCTCCACAGAGTTAAGATCTTCACGCTGGAGATTCTCCATGATGGAGATTTCCAGTGCAGCACGATCGTCAACCTGGAGCACAACGGCTGGAATCTGTTGCAGCCCCGCCAGCACCGCAGCTCGCGTCCTGCGCTCGCCTGCTATCAGCTCGTACCCGTCCGCCGTCGGCCTTACCAGCACAGGCTCAAGAACGCCCCGGCCAGCGATGCTTGCCGCCAGGTCAGCCAGGCTCTCTTCAGAGAAGTACCGTCGAGGCTGTGCCTCATTGAACGCAATACGGGAGATCTCGATCATATTGTCGGCCGGGCCGGGCTCCGCACCGAGGTCGCCAAGGATGCTTCGGAACAGGTCTTCCCGGTCGAGGTCGCCCCGCCTCTTGCCGCTCATGCCGGAACCTTCATTCCCAGTGCAGCCAACAGTTCACCAGTAACCGTCCTGATCTCGTGATCTGCTGCGCTGCCGGGTGCGTAGACCGGTACGGGAACGCCGGACACCTGAGTGTCGCTGTACACCGCCGGACGACTGCTCAGTGGAGTTGAAACCGGCGCAACAGCGGGGAGCTGAGCACGGATAACGTCCAGGCTGTCCCGGTCATGCCTCGTCCGCCTGTCGTGCTGCGTGAGAACGAAGAGTGCGATCGCAAGGTTCGGCGCGGCCTTCCGGTACTCCCTCACCATCCTGATCACGGTTGGAATGCCATCAAGGCCCTTTCGATTGGTCGGAACGGGGACTATAACCCGGTCAGCTGCCACCACCGCCAGTGCCGAGAGCTGTCCCAGGCTGGGAGGGGAATCAATCAGTACGAAGTCGTAGGCCGACAGATGCCTGACGGCCTCACGCAACCGAACGACGCCCATGAAAAGGTTGACAAGCTCGCGCTCCATGCCCGCAAGGGCCAAAGTGCTCGGAATGAGATGCAGGCCATGTACGCTCATTGGTTCTGGTAGCCTGAGGCTGCCGGGATCCACGTCCGCATCACCACTTATTCCGGGAGCTACGGTCTGGTCCAGGCCAACTTCGTCAGGCACTCCGAGCCAGCGTGTAAGGTTCGCCTGAGGGTCGAGATCGATCAACAGCACCCGGAATCCGAGTTCGGAGAGAGCAAACCCGATATCGCGCACGGTGCTGGTCTTCGCAACACCGCCCGCGTGGTTGAAGACAGTCAGGACCTGCACGTCAGTTACCGCTGATTCCGGCACGTGTCCGCATGTATCGCGCGCCTGCTTTGGCTGCCGGTTGAGTCATGGGTCCATTCTAGCTAATCGGGTGTAGGAGAGGCGTGCATGGGGTGAGTCCCGGTTCGCAGCATCGTCTGCCATAACGTTATTTCCAGCGCAAAGGCTGGTCTCATGTGCTGCAGTGGCGTGTGCGTTACGCTCGGGGGGCCCGGCAGCGACGCCTTTCCCGTCCCGCTTCGCGCGGCTTTGCGCGGGATGCAAGCCACAGTCGGCGCGGCCTGTAAACGAGCCGGATCAAGGTGGCCGTAGTAGTTTCTGCACAGCTCTAGGACTGGAGGGAGCAATGAGTGAAAGCAAGGACCGCACTACCCGGCAGGCGAGGGTCGACCTTACAAGTCAGGACATTCGCACTGGCACGCTGAGGCTGCCGAACCGCCTGCAGGGCCTCCTGGATACGGGTGTTGTAGCGGCACGCGACACGGTGACCGATGCAACCCACGAACTCCTGTTCTCGGCACCTCGGGACATTGGCGGGCTTACGGGCTTCTTCGGTACCCATGAACTCAAGCCCAATGATGCGGTGGACTTCGTGTTCAGCTCCGAGATGATAACAATCGCGCCATACTATCGGCAGCGTCGCCGCCAGATACGGGAAGCCGACGACCCTGCCCGGGTAGCAGACGACGCTGCCAAGGCAGCCCCGAGCCATGACACCGACCAGCCGTCTTCGGCCGAACCACGCTCGGCGGACGCGGCAGCCGAAAGCACAGACGCACTGTTGCCCCCGGAAGGCCCACGAACCCGCCACACGGGTGCGCCATCCCACCCTCTGCCTGCAGCAGATGCCGACATGTCCGCCTCTCGTGACCTGCCTTCGGGCTCGGCCAGCACCGAGGCCACGTCCACTCCGGATCCGAGAGCTGCGAAACCACACCAGCCGTCCGCCACCGAGGAGGACGATCCCTTCCTGGCGTTCGACAGCTACGAGGGCCAACCAGATGACGATGACCTGGACTACCCGGCCGACGACTTGCGACTGGCGGCAGACGACGCTCCGGGAGCTCATGACGGGGGCGAGCCGTCGGTCTCGCTGGGCGGTGCTCCTGCGGGCGAACGGGTACCGGAGGAAGAGCCACCGGAAGAACCGACTGATCGCACCGCATACCATCATGTCGGCAGGCGCAGTTTCGGCAAGCCGACGGCCGGAAGGTTCCGTCCAGTGCCCCCTCGCGTAGTGACCGATTCACAAGCAGCTGGCGGACGAACAACTGAGCTGGCACCCGAACCGAGCCACGCCCGCGCCTACCCAGGTCACAGCCCACAGCAACCCCTTTGGGAGAGCATCGATCGGAGTCCCGCCTCGCTGCTGAAGGGCTACCTGGCACAGCCTGACCTGCCATCCGTTATCCAGGCATCGACGCTCGCCACTGAGCTTGATATGCAACCTGTTGACGTCGACGCGATACTCGCTGAGCTCTCACTTGCCCCAGATTCAAGGATCAGCGCTATCCGACCAGACTTCTACCTTGTCAAGCGGACCAACAGGTGACCTTGGGCGGCGGCTGGAAATAACGTTATGGCAGCGCGGGGCTTGGCGGAGCAGCTGGATTGGACAAGGAGCTCCTGCGGTCTCGGATGGTTTCCGTGAGGAGCTCCAGCACGAGACTGGCGTCGCCAAGTGCCCGATGGTTCTTGTGCCTGTTCAGTGCTTCCGCGAGGCCGGCTGCCACAATGGCATTGTGCAGCCCCATGCTGCGTCGACCATGGAGCCGAGCGTACACTTTCATGGCACACCGATACTGAATGCTTTGCTCCGGGAGGCCCCAGGCTGCTCTGCTCCGCTGAATCATCAGGCAGTCGAAGGAGGCGTTCCAGGCAAGTACCAGTGACGATTCAAGCACCGCATCAAGCTCGTCCAACACCTCTGGCAACGTCGGTTTGTCGGCCAGTTCCTGCAGACTGATCCCGTGCACCCGCTCCGCATATCTGTTCATCTCCATACGGCGGGGGCGAATCATCTGGTCAAAGAGAACCTTGCCGGAGGTGTCGATAGCAGCCAACTCAATAACCTCGGCCTGCCTGATACCCGTGGTCTCGGTGTCGATTATCACCACGTCGCTTCGCCCAAGGAGTGATGCGATGACGCGGCCTGCGCCTTCACGCGCCTCTGCTGTGGGATTTTTTACATCCACGGAACGATCATAGCTCACGCAAACTGAGAGCGGGTCCCCGGGCAGGGGAGACCCGCTGGTGCCTGACACAGTTGTGTCAGCTCAGGCCAGTGCGACGTGCCTCACCGGCGAACGGCACGTGTGAGGGTGACGGTGTCATTGTCAAAATCGACACGATCAACCCGCCAGCCCGCAGACACCCAGGCGTTCGCCTGCGCGTGACTGGGTGTATTTGCCCACCAGGCGCGATGCTGATATGCAGAGCGCGGGAGCTCAGCGCCGATTACCCTTTCAATCTCCTCGAACTCGAGATCCACCTGGCTCTCTTCCTCCGGCACCTTTTCCATCAAGTGCGAGTAGAGGGGAGCGTAGCGACTCCTGCGGGAAACACTGTCTGTACGTGGCTGCTTTGTGCGGCTCCCGGTCAGGATGCGCTCATCCCCAGAAAGCCAGCTCCCGATCAGGCTGTAGAACTCAGCGAGTCGGTCCTCTGGTACCGGTATTGTAACTTCTATCCTCGGCATTTAAGCCTCCTACTTGAACTCGAACAGTGTGCTGCTGCCACCGTACTACCCACCTAATGTAAACCACGTCCGGCTGTATGGTAAAGCATCATGAAACACGATTCGAACCGGCCTGCCAACTGAAGCAACCCACTGACCGCCGAATCATCCGCAGGACAGCTAGCTTAGCGTTCTATATCTTAACAGGATGAAATTACTGCCAGGGTAGCAGACAAGCGTCCTACCAGCCGTCCCCGGCGTCCTTCGATGCACCAGCGTCTAAACTTAGGGATCAAGTCCAGCGCCTCCACAACAGGCAGAACCAGGAAGCCCACCATGACAACAATCGCCTTTCTCGGCACAAGCCATATCCACGCACCTGACTTCTTCCGCCGTCTTAAAGCCCGCGACGACCTGTCCACCGTATTGTTCTGGGAAGCAGATCCGGAACGCGCCAAGAGAACCGCGCACGAATGGGGTTTCGCACCATCAACCCGCGAAGCCATTCTTTCCAACCCTGAAGTAGCCGGAGTCATCATCTGCTCTGAAACCCGCTTGCACGAAGAGCTCGTCACGGCGAGCGCCCAGGCGGGAAAGCACATGTTCGTGGAAAAGCCACTCGGCATGGGAGCACGGGACTCACGCATCATGCAGCAGGAGATCCTGAAAGCAGGCGTGTTGTTTCAGACCGGGTTCTTCATGCGCAACCAGGCCGTACAACGGCGCGTGCACGATCTGCTTGAAGCTGAAGCATTCGGCACGGTAACCAGGGCACGGCTGTCAAACTGTCATTCCGGCTCACTTGCCGGTTGGTTCGATTCCGAATGGAGGTGGATGGCGGATCCCGCTGCTGCAGGGGTCGGCGCGTTTGGAGATCTTGGGTATCACATCCTGGATCTGCTTCAGTGGCACCTGGGACCGGCAGCCGCAGGAACCGCCCTGCTCAGTACGGTTACTGGCCGCTATGGCGATTGTGACGAGACGGGCGAAGCGCTGCTACGCATGCGTTCGGGGGTGATCGCCACGCTCGCAGCAGGCTGGGTCGACCGGCACGATCCCGTTACGCTCCACATCACGGGGACAGAGGGGCATGCCCTCATCCGTGACGGTAAGCTGTACGTACACAGCGGGCCCCTTGGGCTGTCACCCGATCTCGCTCAGGCACTTACAGAGCCAGACTTGCCCCATCCATTCGAGCAGTTTCTCGATGCCCTGAGCGCTCCGGGTAACAGTCCAGCCTTGCTGAGCCCGGTAGAGGCAGCGGAGACGAGTGTCGTGATGGAAGGGCTCTACCATGCCGCCCGAACACGCACCTGGGTTGACTTCTGAAGCCGCGTCCGCAGTGCGGCAGGGGAGTGCGGGCTCACCCGTCCAGCCTGACCTCGCGGCCGGTCACCTGGCTGCGGTAAATGGCTTCAAGGATCACCATCACCTGGAGTGATTGTTCCGGTGGCACCGGCGACGGTCGGCCCTCCGCCAGGGCGCGTGCGAACTCGAAACACTCGAAAGCGTGTGGCTCCATCACATCCCGGGTCATACCGAGTGTGTTCGTGTATAACTGCCGGGTCTCGTAGTTGGTCGACAGGAACTTGGCCTCGGGCCACTGCACCCCGCCCTCGGTGCCGTAGAGCCACATCTGCATGTCCTCGCTAGGCGTGTCGTGGTGCAGGGCCCAGCTGACCTCCAGCATCAGAGTCGCGCCGTTCTCGAAACGGACGAACGCAGCGGCGAACTCCTCGACGTCCATATCAGCCGGCATCGGGGACGTATGCCACGTGCTGAAGGCTCCCGGACGCTTCGTCAGCTCGGTGCGGCTGACACCCGTGACAGAAACAGGCTCCGGGTTACCCATCATCCAGAGAACCAGGTCCAGGATATGAACCCCGATGTCAATGCAGGCCCCACCTCCCGCATGGCGCCGGTACACAAATGTGGGTGTCGGAATGTAGGCGCTTCGTCTGAGCATCCAGCCCCGTGCATGATAGATGTGCCCAAGGGCTCCCAGTTCGATCTCGCGCTTGACCGCCTGTGAAACTCCGACGAAGCGCTGGTGTTGTGCAGTCATCAGCTCCTTGCCGCTGCGGTCACGCGCTTCGATCATGCGCCTTACTTCGTCCGGTGTAGGAGCTAGCGGTTTCTCGCAGAGCACGTGCTTGCCAGCCTCAAGCGCAGCGATTACGAGCTCAGTGTGATACATGTTCGGCGTGCAGATGTCGATGATGTCTATGTCCGGATCGCTCAACAGGTCCTCGGCCCGCACACTGAGGCGGGAAACTCCATAGTTAGCCCCCCACTCGCGCAGAGTAAGCTCATTGACGTCGGATCCGGCAACGACTGTCGCGTGCGGCGAGGCCGCCCAGCCGGGCATGTGGGTCCGGCTGATGCCGCCCACTCCGATCATTCCAACATTGAAAACCCTAGGCATGCCGTACTCCTGAAAGCACCTGCGGACGCGCCGCAGGCCGCACTTGAACTCAAGGGTCAAGCTTACCAAGCCAACCTTGCCTATACTGGCAACTGTTGTGTCAATCACCCGAGAGAAGTTCATACAGCGCGGCCGTACTCTGGCCTGCACCATCGCGCTCGGCCTTGCGGGCAGCTTCGCACTTGCCTTGCCCGAGTGTGCCTTCGAGGACCGCCTGGCCACACGTTCCGACATTCACGACTGGCAGTACACACTGGTCGACACTACCTGGCGGCTGCCGGCAGACTACGAACCTGATGACCTCGTCAGCCTGAGGGAGGCCGGCTTCGATGACGACCGCCTCATCCGTGCAGTAGTGATCGAGGATCTCTCAGCCATGCGCCAGGCGGCGATTGAAGCAGGTGTGCCCATCGCCGTCCAGAGTGCCTACAGGTCATACGCGTACCAGCACAACACTTTCGACTACTGGGTTGGGATTCAAGGGAGGGAAGCGGCCCTCGGCTCGAGTGCCAGGCCCGGGCACTCCGAGCATCAGCTCGGCACCGTTCTGGACTTCCGGAGTGAGGGCGGTCCAGCTGCCTGGGACATGGAGGACTGGGCTGAAACTCCGGCGGGCGCGTGGATGGTTGACAACTCGTGGCGCTACGGATTCGTGCTCAGCTACCCTAAAGACGCCTCCCACCTGACCTGCTACATATATGAGCCCTGGCACTACCGTTACCTTGGCCGCGACCGGGCAAGGCTGGTTCACGAATCCGGTCTGACGCTGCGGGAGTTGCTTTGGCACGAGTCTGGAATGGACAGGTAGGGCACCTCAGTTCCAGCGGCGGCGCCGACCGCGGACATGAAGCCTTTCGGTACTCTGCGCTGTCACTCCGAGATAAAGCTCCTGTACGTTCTCGTTACTGGCCAGTTCATCAGCATTGCCTTCCAGCACCAGCCTGCCGCCCTCAAGAACGTAGCCGTAATCAGCGATCGTCAGTGCCTGGGTGGCGTTCTGCTCCACAAGAAGTATTCCCGTACCGTCGGCGTTAATGCTGCGGATCACACCGAATATCTCGGCTACCAGCAATGGGGCAAGACCCAGGCTCGGCTCATCGAGCATGATGAGCCGGGGCTTGCTCATGATTGCGCGTGCGATCGCGAGCATCTGCTGCTCCCCGCCGGACATGGTCCCGGACTTCTGGGATCTCCGCTCAGCCAGACGCGGAAACACGTCGAATACGCGGTCGAGGTCCGCTCGAATAGCCGCCCTGTCAGAGCGGTGAAAAGCACCCAGTCGCAGATTCTCACTGACCGTGAGCTCCGGGAACATGCCGCGCCCCTCGACAACGTAGGCGATTCCCGCGCGGGCGATGACCTCTGTGTTCCGCCCCGTGAGGTTCCTTCCTGAGACGATCACTTCCCCCTTTCTGGGTTCGTCATCGATCATGGACATGATCGTCTTGAGAAGCGTACTTTTGCCGGCACCGTTCGACCCGAGCACGGTCACGCACTTGCCCTTGGGCACCTGCAACGAGATGCCCTTGAGTACCAGCAGTTGCTTGAAGTAGCCGCTTTCCAGATTGCGTACTTCGAGCAGGGGAGCCTCGGGCGTCACACAACCCCCTCGACGGCCAGCCGGGCATCACCAAGATATGCGCGGATCACGTCAGGATGTGCCTGCACCTCTCCTGGGGTTCCGTCTGCGATCAGTCGGCCGTGGTCAAGCACCAGTACCCGCTCGGCAAGACGGCTGACCACCCTGAGGTCGTGCTCAACCACGAGCATGCTCAGCTCGAGAGCGGCGGCCAGCTTCTGGAGGTTATGCATCATGTCGTCCTTCTCATCAACCGTCATGCCGGCGGTAGGCTCGTCAAGCAGCAGCAACCTGGGCTCGGTCGCGAGTGCACGGCCCACTTCGATCAGCTTCTGGGTTCCATAAGGAAGCGCCCCGACGCGCTTGTCCCGGTACGCCTGCAGGTTAAGCAGATCGAGAAGCTCCTCGGCCTTGCGCCGCTGATTCACCTCGTCGCGCCTCCAGGCGGGTGATGCAACCAGCGAGCCAAGGAGGCTCGCCCTTGTATGCAAGTGCCGTCCCAGGAGCAGGTTGTCGAGACAGCTCATGTTGGCGAACAGCTCGATGTTCTGGAAGCTTCGCGCCATTCCGAGACGAGCGACCGTGTGCGGCGGCGTGCCAACGATGCTGTGACCCCTGAAGCGGATCTTGCCCGATTGTGGTCGGTAAAAACCGCACAGGCAGTTGAAGAGACTCGTCTTGCCTGCGCCGTTCGGTCCGATGACGGCAGCAACCTGACCGACATCGACGCTGAACGAGATACCACTCAGGGCGTTGATCCCGCCGAAACGAAGATCAACGCCCTCCAGTACCAGAAGCTTGTCGGTCACTCAGACGGATTCCTCAGTACTCGAGCCAGTCGCTGACAGGACGCAGGCCCTGGGGCGTGACCTGCAGCAGCTGTACCGAGTTGTTGCCCTGATAGGTGTCCGCGAAGCTCAGGTTGTGGTACATGCCCTCGGTGTAGTTGTCGATCAGTTTGAGTTGCTCGATGACTGCCTCGCGCGTGAGATCACGGCCGGCAGCTTCGATCGCCACGACCAACGGCTGAGTGAACGCAATGCCCCCGAGAGCGCGGAAGGGATCTGCGGCGATCTCCGGAGCATACGGAATGATTATCTCGCTGTAGAGCTGGTCTGCGTACGGATCACCGTTTCCCTCACCAAGGATCACGCTGGGCAGCCGGAGGAAGGAAGTGAACATCGCCCCCTGCATGCCGGGGTGTGAGATCAGGCTCGGATCGAGAAGCGTCACGGTCGAAAGGATCTGTGGACGATAATCTAGGTTCGCGAACTCGTTGAGCAGGGCGGCGGCCGCACTGGGATCACTGAAGAGCATGACTGTATCCGCACCGGAACCGGCCAGGCGAAGGGCCTGCACGCCCATGTTGGTGGTGCCGCGCTCGTAGGTCACCCGGTCCCCAGCAAACGCTGAACTTCCTTCAGCCTGCTGCGCCGAGACCTCGGCTTCCAGTCCAGCCACGCCGGAGAGCCCGTAACCGTCGTTCTGATAGAAGATCGCGATGTTGGAGCTACCCAACTCTTCGATTGCGTAACGCGTCATCAGCGCGCTCTCAACGAAGTAGTTGGTGAAGGTGGCGAAAATATAGCCATCACTTTGCTCCGCGAACTCCACCGCGCCAGTGGCCGGACCTACCCACGGAATCCCCTCCCGGATGATCAGCGGCATGGCGGCCAGGCCGTTGGCTGTGCCGACCCCGGCGGCAAACGCGAAGACCCCCTCGCGGTCGATCATCTCTCGTACCGCGCTGACCGTCCTTGCAGGATCGTAACCGTCATCGCGGCTGACAAGGACCAGGTTGCGGCCGTTTATGCCCCCCTGGTCGTTGATCCACTGGAAGTACGCATCGATCGCGGTGGTAACGTTACCCCAGGCAGCTGCAGGTCCGGACATGGGGCCCCAGTTGCCTATGCGGATCTCGGTGTCGGTAACACCTTGCTGGGCAAACGCGAGCGAGCCAAGGGTTACGAATGTACCAGCGACAAGGGCCTTGAAAACTCGTTTCATGCTCTCTTCCTTCCTGACCGTGTTGCAGCCGCGGCCAGCCAACTTTTTGTACACCACCAAACTACCATACTTTGCTGCAGCAAGCGCCGGCCACCACGCTTAAACCCGCTTCACCTCCGCCTTGCCCAACAGGCCATGCGGGCGCAGGACTAGCACGAGAATCACGGCGAGAAAGGCGAAGGACGCCTTGAACTCCAGGCTGATGTAGATCCCGACCACGAGCTCGAGCACTCCCAGCACATAACCACCTACAACCGCACCCGGAAGGCTGTTCATGCCCCCGATAACCGCGGCAACGAAACCTTTGCTGAGAGGATCAAGCATCATCGCCGGATGCAGGAGGGCAGTGGGAGCGAAGAGCAGGGCTGCCGCCGTGGCCAGCACGGCAGCTGTGGCCCAGGTCGCGATGAGGACGTTCCGGACGGGGATGCCGAGCGCCTGGGCTACGTCTTCCCGCTCAGCTACGGCTCGCATAGCGAGTCCAAGCCGAGTGAACGTCATCATGGCCCAGAGCCCCACCATCAACACGACACCGACGAGTGCAGTCACCACAGTCACGACACTGAAGCTTGCTCCGCCGACATGCACGAGGCGGTGATCTACGAGCGCAGGCACGACCTTGTTGCCGGACCCGAACACAAGGGCGTCGAGTCCGCCGAGGGCAAGGGCAAGCCCGAGCGTGAGTATCAGCAACCCGAGTTCGCTCTGGTTCTTTGCGGGCCTGACGAGGAAGAGGTAGATGCAACCTCCGATCACCGCGGCAGCGAGCAACGCCAGCATGAAGCTGACCCGGAAGGGAAGACCCGTGCTGGTGATCAGTGTGTATGCGATGAACGTGCCGAGAACACCGATGTCGCCATGTGCGAAGTTCAGGATGCGCGTCGTCCTGTACAGGAGCACGATGCCCAGGGCGATCAGCGCATAGATGCTGCCGATTGACGCACCACTGATGATTACCTGGAGAAGGATGTCCACTTCAGGTTCTCCTAGAACGGCCAGGTCTTCCAGAACTGGCGGACCTTGAGCCAACGACCGTACAGGCCGAAAGGCTCAAGCATCATGAGGGCAACTACTACCGCACCGAATACAAGCTGCGACCAGTTCCGAAAGCTGCTGAGCCAGACTTCAATGCCGGTCACGAACGCAGCACCGATGATCGCTCCGGGCAGGAAACCCAGGCCGCCCACGATTGTCATGAGCAGGAACTTGATCGACAGGAGCAGGTTGAAGCTCTCCGGCGTGATGTAACCGACGAGGGGCCCGAACAGCCCACCCGCCAGTCCCGCCAGCATTGCGGAGAGAACGAACGCGAGGCTCTTGTAGTAAGCGAGGTTGATGCCACTCATCTGGGCAGCCAGGTCGGCGTCACGAACCGCCCTGAACGCCCTCCCGATGTGTGAGCGCGACAGGTTGAAGCAACCCCAGATCGACAGGCCCGCGATGCCGAGCACCAGATAGTAGTACGGAGTGTCACGAAAGAACGCGATCCCGAGTATCTCAGGTCGATTGACAAGCATGCCCGTTGACGCCCCCACGAGCGACCAGTTGTTGAGTATCTGCTGTATTCCCAGGCCGAAGCCAAGCGTGGCAATGGCAAGGTACGGGCCCTCAAGCCTGAGGGCGGGGACTCCGATGATCAATCCAAGCAGGCCCGTCACGATCATCGCTGCCACCAACGCCAGCAGAAAGGGCCAGTCCGAAGAAGACAGGTAAGCGGTCACGTATGCGCCGGCGGCCAGGAAGCCCGCATGGCCAAGGGATACCTGACCTGTGAAGCCGACCAGGATTGCCAGGGACACTGCGACCAGTGCATAGATGAGGAAGAGGCTGACGTTGTAGACGATGTAGCCCCGGACAAGGAAAGGCAGGGCGATCAACGCAGCCGCCAGCAGGCCGAAGGCAACCCAAGCCTGTGGAGTCTGAATAAGCTGAAGGTCCTGATCGTATCTCCGTTTGAACAGCACGTCAGTACATGCTTTCGATCAGATCAGCGTAAGTGCGGGCGAGGCTCGAGCGCTTGACCTTGAGCGTAGCGGTAACATCTCCGTCCTCGTGGTAGAGCCTCTTGGTGAGTATTGCGAACTTCTTGATCGTCTCGACTCGCGCAAGCGTGGAGTTCACTGACTCCACCTCTGCCTCCACCAGCTCAAACACCTCTGCGTTGCGGGCAAGGTCACTGTACGTGGTGTAGGGCAACTGCCTGTCTGCTGCCCACTTGGTGATGTTGTCCTCATCCAGCACGATCAAGGCGATCAGATACCTCCTTCGGTCACCGATGACGACCGCATCGTTGATGAACACGCTCGACTTGAGCTGGTTCTCGATCTTTTGCGGAGCGATGTTCTTGCCCCCCGCAGTGATGATGATGTCCTTCATCCGATCCGTGATGCTCAGGTTGCCCGCCTGGTCAAGCTCCCCGACGTCACCGGTGTGCAACCAGCCGCCCGCAAGGGCTTCAGCAGTTGCCTCGGCGTCCCCGAAGTAGCCCTTGAAGTTCCCGCGGCTGCGGCTCAATATCTCGCCGTCAGGCGATATCCGGATCTCAACTCCCGGGAAGGCCGGCCCGACACTGCCGAGCTTGCCATCCTCGCGGTGGATTGCGATCAGACCCGTGCTCTCGGTCAGTCCATAGCCTTCGCGCACGTCCACACCGAGCGCCCGGAACCAGGCGAGGATGCCTGGTGAGATCGGAGCCGCACCCGATATGGCGACTCGCACCCTGTCCAGCCCTAAGCGGATGCGGAGGAAGCGCAGCACCAGTGCATGTGCGATGACTCTGGATGCGCCAGCGCTACCCCTGGCGCTCTTCATCGCCCATCCATAGGCAACCCGCTTGAGCACATGCGCGTCCCTCATGTGCAGCTCAACCAGCGAAAGCATCTTCTCCCAGATGCGTGGAACGGCGAAGAAGACTGTCGGGCGTATCTCCTGCATGTCCTGCATGACGGTGTCGAGGTTCTCGCAGAAACTCACGGTGTATCCGAGCTTGAGCGGGGACACCACCGTAATCAGCCGCTCAACGATATGGCTGAGCGGCAAGAAAGAGATGAACTCGTCCCGGCTTGTCGTGGGGATGGCCTCGGCAAGCGACTCTGTCGCCCAGAAGAGGTTGTTGTGGGTCAGCATCGCGCCCTTCGGGTCCGCGGTGGTGCCCGAGGTGTAGATGAAAAGGGCAGTGTCGTCGGGATCGATGCCGTCGATGCGCGCATCGACGGCATCGGGAGTCGCACTCAGGAGCTTGCGGCCCAGCGCAATGGCTTCATCCCATTGCTCCACGCCCTCCATTGCTTCCTGCTCAATTACACACACCCAGCGAACGTCCGGACACTTGTCACGGATGGCCAGCCACTTCTCCAACTGCTCGGCATCCTCAAGGATGAGCCCGCGGCTGCCTGAGTGCTCGAGGTAGTAGCGGATCTGGTCCGCTCCGCTCGTCGTGTATATCCCGACCGTGACAGCACCCGCCGATTGAATCCCCAGGTCAGCGACCAGCCATTCGGGCCGGTTCTCGCCAAGCAGGGCAACCCGGTCCCCGGGCTCCACGCCAAGGCCCACCAGTCGCGCCGCCAGCGCCGAGGCATCAGCCGCGTACTCTGACCAACTTATCTCGTGCCATAGCCCAAGTCTCTTGACCCGGTGAGCTACACCGGTATCGCTGCTGCGGCTGCGAAGAAGTGCGGGCACGCTCCTCGCAGCCTGATTGGCCGCAGTTTTCATTACGTTCAATGATAACCCCTGCAGGTGGCCTGTGTCGTGACCGCCACGGCAAGTACTGACAAGGGGTAAGATGATTGGGACCTATGGCCATCATGCAATTTCCGGATGGGCCTGAAGTTGATGCACGCACTCTGCTCAACGTCAGCCTGGCAGCTGTTTGTGTCTGTGAGCGTGACTCGGGCAAGATCCTTCATGCCAATCGCGTCATGCGGGACCTGTTGGGTCGCAGCGCGGAGGAACTGCGCGAGCTTGACGTAATTCAGGTGGGTCTCTGGGACTCAGCGGAACAGCGCCGTACTGCGCTGGAAGAGAACCCCTACCTCTTCGTCGACCGCACGGTACAGCTTGGTCCCCTGAGCGTGAGGCACGGTTGGCAGCCAGCCCAGCTCGATGGCCGCCAGGTCCTGGCCGAGGTGGTCGTTGACGTAAGCGTCACAGCGGAGGGCGAAGCCCGCCTGGAACGCATGGGCAACTTCCGGAGGATCCTTTCGGAAGTCGTGCGGGAGTCGCTGAAGCACGGCAGTGAAGTTGGGTTCCACAGCTGGGTACTAGAACAGCTTGTCGAGACTATCGAGCCTGCTGAGGCAGCCTCGCTGTTGGTACAGAGCGATGATGGCCTGTTCAGGTTCGAGGCTGCGGCTGGTTACGACATGGAGATGCTGAAGCGGGTATGGCTGGCAAAACCGTACTCGAATAACCTCCCTGAAGGCGAGCCCACACTGGTCCGAGGCTTCGAGCGGGTCGATGAATCCCTTGATGACGAACGTCGCGGTTGGCTGGAGGCGAGCGGGCGTCCCGCTGCGATCAAGGTAACCATTGTCACCCCGATCAGTATCGACGAGCGGTCACTCGCGATCCTTCACGTGGACAACTTCTCCGATGCGGATGCCTTCGACGAGGAGGCCGTGTCCATGGCCCGCGATTTCGCCCAACATCTGGGGGTGATGCTGCAGCGGCGGAAACTTGAGGAGGCCCTGCGCCAACAGGCCCATTACGACAAGCTTACCGGCCTGCCAAATCGGCGCTACTTCGATGACAAGCTGAGCAAGGCGGTAAGCGAGAGTAACCGAACCGGCAGGCAAGTGGCGCTCTTTCTGATCGACATCGACGGCTTCAAGCAGGTTAATGACCGCTTCGGCCACGCATTCGGAGACCGCCTCGTGCAGGTCGTGACGAGGCGGCTCTCGAACCGGCTGCCGCCTGGGGCAAGCCTGTCACGCTGGGGCGGGGATGAACTTGCGATGATTGTTCCCGATCCGCCTGATCCCGAGCTTCTTGACAGGCAGCTGCAACTCCTGCTCGACGAGGTCAAACGGCCGATCAACCTCGATGACCAGGAGCTTGTCAATACGATCAGCATCGGGGGCTGCCACTATCCCAGGTATGCCGCCTCACCCGGCAGCCTCCTGATGAACGCTGATTCCGCCCTGTACCGCGCCAAGAACACGGGTCGGAACAGGTTCGTGATCTTCGATGAGGAGCTCAACGCACGGGTTGCGCTTGAGCGCGACATCCGTGACCCTGGATTCCTTGATCAGGTCGAGCTTTGGTACCACCCACGAATCGACGTGGCCACCCATACCGTCTGCGGCGTCGAGGCACTTGCAAGGTGGAACCATCCCCTGCGTGGTCTGGTATCAGCCGCAGAGTTCATCCCACTCGCAGAGGAACAGAACGTACTTGGTAAGCTCGGGATGACCCTTCTGGACCACGCCTGTGCTCAGCTCAGGCGCTGGCTCGATCAGGGACTCTCTACGATGCTCTCGTTCAACGTGAGCAGGTTCGAGCTCTCGCAACCAGACTTCGTGGAATCAGTGGTCAAGCTTACGCAGAGACACAATGTTGCTACTCACATGCTTGAGTTGCAGATCACTGAGGACGCAGTGGTACGCCAGGTCCCTGATGCCGCTGAGAAGCTTCAGAGACTCAGCAGCGTGGGCTTTCGCCTGTTGCTGGATGACATCCAGAGCGGCTATGCAAGCCTCGCAGTGCTCAGGCAGTTCCGGCTTGATGCGTTCAAGATCTCGCGTGAGTACGTCACCGCGCTGGAGCCCAGCGGCACGAATACCGGTGCGGTGCGTGTGATCGAGACCGTGACTGCGCTTGGTCGTGACTTGGGGGTTACCGTAGTAGCCGAGGGAGTGGAGACCTCATTCCAGCGGGACATGCTGATCGCTGCCGGCTGTGCACAGCTGCAGGGCTTCCTCTTCAGCCCTGTCCTGTCTGCTGAGGAGGCGACGGTGCGGCTCCGGCCTGCTGAGTCCCAAACTGCATGATGTCGGGCCCGAGCCCCGCCTCGACGATCAGATCATGATACTCGTGGGCGCTGAGGCCGCCCCGTCCCTTTATGGCTACCAGGGCAGCGTCCAGGAGGTTGGTTGCCAGGCTGCGACCATTGAAGCGCGGCGTGGTCGTTATCAGCTGCGCAACACCCCGGCGGCGCAGATCCTCTACGTCCTCACTGGTCGTTGTGTTGGTCAGGACGGTCTTGCCGCTCAGGTCCCGGGGTGCATAACGCCTTATGAAGTGGAAGTCTCCGGCGATCACCTCGGCCTCCTCAAAGTATCTTGCCCGATGCGTACCGGATGTTGATTCGGTCTGCTTCTCGCCAGTCGGGTAGATCCAGCTGATGGGAACCTTTGTGATCACCGGAAGCAGTATCCTGGCGACAGTGTGCAGCTGCCTCAGCGTCCTGAGGGGGATCGGAAGCCCCAGTGCGAAGATGAGGTCTCCATAGGTGACCTGGGCGCCGTACGAAGCCAAGGTCTCAGCCATGCCGAACCGGTCGACACCTGCTACCATCAGTACGCGTTTACCTTGCCATTTCACCGTTTCGTCAAGCGCTTCGACAACCATGCGCTCCAGCGTGTCTTTCAGGGCTGCGCCACAGACTACCGGGGTCACGCTTGCGTTCCTGGCCAGCGCCAGCCCGTCGCGCAGGTAGAAACGTTTGCCGGCTGCCACGAGGAAGAGGTCAAGACCCCCAAGGCCGATGGCATCAACCTTGCCATCCAGGTCCCTTATGAGTTGACCCGCCGCCTTAAGGTCGCCGTCAGTACCCCTTCTCTCGATACGCACCGTCTTGCCAAGCAGTTCGATCTGCTGGCTGGTGTTGCGTGCCTTGCTGCCGATCGAGACGCTCACCACGTGCAGGTCAGACAAGACTCAGCCAGCTTCCTTCTCGAGAAAATCGGTGACCTGCTTCACAAGTGCCTTGCCGAGCCCCTTGAGGTAGCCCCGCGATTCAGCGAACATGCCTACGTCAAGCACGTCCCCGTCCAGGCTGTCGCTGTGGTTGCGCAGCAGGTACGTGTTCAGGGCACTCGTATAGCTTGGCCCTTCCCAGCCGGTACGCTCCAGCGTGTCATACAGGAATGGGTTGCGGACCTCGAGGTCGAGCCTGAGCAGTGATGGCGTCCGGTCCTTTACTTCTTCAGGCAGCGTCTCCCACAGCCTCACAAGGCTTTCCTTGCGATGGTTATCGAACGCTTCCAGGATCGTCTGGCTGATCGCAACCGGATCCACGGCAACCGCGACCTGGGTGGTGGACTCTGCCCTCAGTGAATCACGGGCCATGCCACTGGTGAGCAGGTGCCTGACGAATCCCGGCAGGTTCGTGAGCGGGTTGCGCGTACCCTGGGACGCGGCGTGTGCCCGGTGACCCATTCTAATGGCCTGGGAGACGACATCCGTGCCGTGTTCGTCGATGAGCCGGAAAGGGTCCTGCGTATATCCCAGTGCGTAAAGTTCGTCAGCTACAGCGACCTCGGGCTGGCTTCGTCCCGAGGATGGCAGTGCATAGGGAAGGGCCCCCTCCTTGTAGCTCAACTGGAACCTGATCTGCCTCGTGACCCGACCATGAGTAATCGGTTCAAACTCGAAGCTAAGGCGTCCGTGTACCTCAAACTCGCTCTGTGCCCTCAGCAGCAGCTTCCTGAAGTCCCGCCAGTTCTTGTATTTCTCCACCCAAACTGTCTTTCCCCTCTCGGTCTTCCGGCTGCGCAGACCGAGTTCCCACTTGAGCTCCTTGAGGTCATAGGTCAGGAACTGCTTGCGCATTGCGTGTGAATCGTGCCAGAGGATCTCGTACAGCCGCTGCGCATTGAAGCTCTGGAGCGGAAGGACGTCAAGCAGAGGAATTACGTTGTAGCGGTCACGCAGTTCGAGCAGGTAAGGGCTGAGCTCCTCGTTCAGACGGATCTCAATGTACGACTCGCCGGTATCCGAACTGGCGCTCGAGACGTACCGCGCAAGGGTTGTCCACTGGAACTGGTCGTAACTGTTGTTTCCCCTTGCGACGTGAACGACGCGCCGCAACAGGCCCTCTGCTGCCCGCTTCGCCCGGGCGTATGGGTTCTCGCCGAACACCTCGGTGAGTTCATGCATGTAGATCCGGTGCGTGAGAAGCTCCGTATCAGTACTGTTGATCCTGCTCATCGCAATCAGGAGCAGTCTCTTCTCAAGAAGGTCGAGCTCCTGGCTGCTCTTGGCGAGTGCGTTCGCCTGCCGGATCTGCGAGTCAGTTGCCTGCCCGGATTCCCTGTACAGCTCCACGTCCAGCGATGCCTCATCCGTGATGATGGCCTGTCCGCGTAGACCGGGCACACTTTCCCTGGCCTCGCTCAACTGCCTTCCTTCCGGAGCAACGGTCCTGTCACAATGTGCCGAGAGTACGACGTGTGGACGAAGCTGTCAAGCTCTATACCACGCTTCGTGGCATCACCTACGAATAGATTGCCCACACATGGCTGCGCGGATGCCGGAACCACCCCGAAGGGGGACACAAAATTCGCCTTCGGGTTGACTGCGCAGTAGTTGTCCCCCAGGACGCAGACCTTGTCTCCCGGGGCAAACACTGTGTCCACGCGTGCGAATCATTCGCCCCCGCCTGGCTAAGGTTCTGCCTCCGATGCCGAACTCCCTGCCCACCCCAAGCGAATACACTGCCACGCAAGCATGGCAGAAATACCGTCTGGCACGCTGTTTCTAGGGATGACAAATACTTAATGATGTTAATCTACTAATCTGATGTCATCAACACAGGAGTTCCAGGAAGCGGTTCACTGCCCGGCAGGCTCTTCGATCACGAACACTGTGGACAAAGAATTCGCCCTGGCCTGCCCTGCGAGGTGGCGAGAGGCAAACTGTTCGACGCGGCCATAACAACGCCAGGGTGGACACGGAATTCGTACAGCTGTCTGCAGCCGCATATTCTGTCCCCCCTTGAGCCGGTGGTATCTAGCTCCCTCCGGAAAGGTTCAAAGGAGCTCCACAGTTTCTTGCAGAGGCCTCGAGCGATTACGGTGAAGTTGTGGATAAGTAGCAAAAACGCCCTCCGCAGCGGCACGGCCGCTCGCAAGCGCCTGTGGATAAGCGTGTGGATAACCTGACGGAGCCTGCCGACAGCCTGTGGATAACTCGTGGCGGTGCCGCAAGGGGGACAGAGAATTCGGCTTCCGGTGCCTGACTAATGAGTTGTCCACATTCGGAGAATGAGTTGTCCACAGATCGCTGCTTGAGGCCGTGGGGGACAACGTCTTCGGCTCACCTCACCGCTTGGGCAGGCATGGAATAGTTTGTCCCCCTACTTGGCCTGCCTCACTCTCCCCTTGGTTCGAACCGGAGGGATACGCCGTTATTGCAGTAGCGCAGCCCTGTGGGAGCCGGCCCATCCGGGAACACATGGCCCTGATGGGCGCCGCACCTGGCACAATGGTACTCCGTGCGCTCCATGCCGAGTTTGTGGTCGGCCCTGGTCTCGAGCTTTCCCGGCAGGGCATCGTGGAAGCTCGGCCATCCGGTGCCGCTTTCGAACTTCGTCGTGGCATCGAACAGCTGTTCTCCGCAGGCGGCACACACGAAGATGCCGTCCCGGTGTTCTCCCAGCAAAGGGCTGGTTCCCGGCCGCTCAGTGCCATCCTCGAACATCACTGAGTATTCGAGCCGCGTCAGGCTCTTCTTCAACGCTTCCAGATCGATTTTTCTGTCCATGGCAGGATGTTACTCCTGTACAGTGGGCAGTTCAGTATCCTGGCCGGTAGCCGTGCCGGTCACCAGACACTCAGTAAACGGTGGACGACACGTCACCGCCTCTGCCGGTCCAGTTGACATGGAAGTACTCGCCGCGCGCACGGTCCGTGCGTTCGAACGTGTGTGCCCCGAAGTAGTCGCGCTGAGCCTGAATCAGGTTTGCCGGGAGATTCTCGGTGCGGTAGCCGTCGAAGAACGTAAGGCCCGAAGCCATGGCCGGAACGGGTACGCCACGGAGCATCGCATCGGCCACCACCTTGCGCCAGCCGGCCTGTGCTCCAGTGATCTCTGCGCGGAAATAGGAATCGATGAGCAGATTGGCGAGGCCTGGATCCCGAACGTATGCCGCAGCGATGTCGTTGAGGAATGCGGAGCGGATGATGCAGCCCCCTCGCCACAGGAGCGCGATGGCTCCAAGGTTCAGATCCCACCGGAACTCAGCGGATGCCTGCTGCATCAGCATGAAGCCCTGGGCATAGGTCGTGACCTTGGCGCCGTAGAGGGCCTGTTCGAGTGAGACAAGATATTCGTCGCGATCAGCCTCGTTCTGTTCAGGCGCGCCTGGCAACAGGCGGGAAGCCTGAACCCTCTCCTCCTTCAGCGCCGAGAGGAAGCGGGCGAAGACTGCTTCCCCGATGAGGGAGAGCGGAGTGCCGAGCTCAAGGGCGTTGACTACCGTCCACTTGCCCGTGCCCTTCTGCCCGGCGCTGTCAAGGATGCGCTCGACGATCGGTTCGCCGTCGTCGTCTCTATACGCCATGATGTCACGCGTGATTTCGATCAGGTATGACTCAAGGCGACCGGAGTTCCAGGTGCTGAACACACTGCTCATCGCGTCGTGATCGAGCTCGAGCACTCTCCGCATGAGGTCGTATGACTCTGCGATCAGCTGCATGTCGGCGTACTCAATCCCGTTGTGCACCATCTTCACGAAGTGCCCGGATCCGCCGGAACCCAGCCAGCTGCAACACGGAACGCCATCCACCTTGGCCGCGATTGCTTCGAAGATCGGCCGGACATCTGGCCAGGCTCCGGCGCTGCCCCCCGGCATGATGGATGGCCCATGGCGTGCCCCCTCCTCTCCGCCGGAGATACCCGCGCCGATGAAGTGAATGCCGTGTTCCTGCAACTCCTCGACCCGGCGGTCCGAGTCCGCATAGTGGGAATTGCCGCCATCGATGATGATGTCACCGGGCTCGAGCAGCGGCACCAGCTCCCTGATCACCGCATCTACCGGTGCGCCCGCCTGTACCATCAGCATCACGCGTCTGGGGCGTTTCAGCTGTGCAACTAGTCCGTGAAGGTCCGCTGTCGCTATCACGCTCATCTCAGCTGCCGGTCCGTCCTTGAACTCTGTGGTGCGTGCCGTGGTGCGGTTGTAGACAGCGACGGTGTAGCCGTGGTCTGCCATGTTCATGACCAGGTTCTGGCCCATCACGGCTAGTCCGACCAGGCCGATATCGGCGATGGCTTCATTCATTCAACAGACCTCTCTTATTCCGGGTGTTACCGCTGGTAACACCACACCTGCAATGCTAGCAAAGCGCTTAGCGAACATTCTGTCCACCCCACTCGTAGAAGCCCGCCAGAAGCTCAACGGTGTGCATCACCGGCGGGACGCCAGGCTGCACATGGGCGCTCAGCTGGGTCATGCAGCCTATGTTGCCCGTGACAACGATGTCTGGCTCAACCTGCCTGATCAGCTCAGCCTTGTCCTGTCCGAGCCGCGAGGCGATGGCGGGCTGCTCGATGTTGTAGGTCCCTGCAGATCCACAGCATATCTCTGCGTCGCCCAGTTCCACGAGTTCGACACCAGGCATGGACCTGAGAAGTTCACGCGGCTCATCGCGAATCCCCTGCCCGTGAGCCAAGTGGCACGCGTCGTGATATGCGACGCGCAGGCGGGGTGCGGCGTCCTCGGAAGTCGCCGGCCTCAGGCCGATCCGCGCGAGATAGGCACACACGTCCAGCGTGATTCCGGCGAGGGCGGAACCACGCTGCTCGTCCGGCTCTCCCCGCAGCCAGAGGCCGTACTCATGCATGCCACTGCCGCAGCCTGCAGCGTTGGTGATCACCGCATCAACGTCAACATCGAAGGCGTCCATGTTGTTGCGCGCGGCCGTCCTGGCCTCACGCAGGAGGCCCGTGTGTGCCGCGAGGGCTCCGCAGCAACCCTGTGTATCGGGTACGACTACCTCGATCCCGTTCGCCGTCAGCAATCGGATGGTGGCAGTATTCAGGTCTGGCGCGAGCACCTGCTGTGCACAGCCGAGCAGGAGCGCAACGCGTCCGCGTTTCTCGCCGACGGGCGCATGAACGCCACTATGGTCCCTGCGGGCGGGTAAACTGGCGGGCAAAAGGTCAAGCATGCCGCGCAGCCGTTCGGGCAGTATGCGTTCCACGCTTCTGGCCAGGTTGCCCATCCGGGCGGCTATCCGGAACCTCTGGGGATAGGGGAGGGTACTGCTGACTGCCTTTCGGACGACACGATCCATGAGCGGCCTCTCGCGCTGGTCCTCGGTGGTCATCCGGAACGCTGTGATGAGTTCGCCGTACTCGACGCCGGAGGGGCATGCGGTTACGCATGCCAGGCAGCCGAGGCAGGGGTCGAGGTGTTCGCTGGCGACCTCGAGGCCGAGCTGGCCTTCCAGTGCTTCCTTCATGATGATTATGCGTCCGCGTGGCGAGGCCATCTCCTGTCCCAGCAACCGGTAAGTCGGGCAGGTGGGGAGGCAGAACCCGCAGTGGACGCAAGCCTCGATGGCGTCCGCCATCACCGGGCCGAAGGCACCGTACGCAGTGATGTCAATCTGGTGTCTCATGTCGAACCGTTGTCCTTCCTGTTCATCAGGAACTTCCCGTCGGGGTCGAGCACCTTGCGGATGCGTCCGGCGAAGGAGCCGCCCTTGTGGAGGCCAGGTCGGACAGGAAGCCCGCTGCCACGAAGAACCAGCCCGGGGACGCCCATGCCCGTCAGCAGTTCGTTAAGCGCTGAAGCCGGCAGCCTGTCAGGCCATGTGAAATGAGCGACATGACCGGCCACGCCGTAGCGGCGGGGAACTTCGCCGGCAACGGCAGTCAGCGCACTGTCAAAGCCGGACACCAGCAGTGGGTTGATCGCTGCCTTGACCAGGGCATGCGCGGGCTGAGCCCACTCGAACTCCCGTTCACCGTGCCATAGTTCCCTGCTTGATTCCGGCTGCAGTTCCACAGTGTCGGTGCCGAGGTATTCCAGTGCACGCCTGAGCCCTGCATGCGAAGCCGCCGCACTCCCGCTGAATCGTACATACAGTGTCTCTGGAGGGTGAATCTCTATTGCTGCCGGTTGAAGTGGGCTCCTGTAGAGCGTGCCTGCTGCGACCACGGCCTCGTGAAGAGAGCCGAACGATGCCCTGACGGTCCGGTTCGCCTCCGGCCGTGGAAACACTTTGAAGGTAACCGACGTCAGGATGCCGAACTCACCGAGAGCACCCACCATCAACTTGGGGAAGTCAAAGCCCGCAGCGTTCTTCACGACACGTCCCCCGCCCCTGAGCAGTTCACCGCGGCCGTCGATGAACTCCACTCCGAGGATGAAGTCCCGGATCCCTCCGAACTGAAGCCGTCCCGGGCCGCTCAGGCCAGCCGCGACCGTTCCACCGACCGTTCCTCCCGA
>ERZ869909.364-NODE-364-length-58768-cov-78.499140_pt1 | contig 58768 bp, 52 predicted proteins | sample MGYA00520892_ERZ869909 | MGnify/ENA primary metagenome ERZ869909 (study PRJEB32215, sample SAMEA104723947) | bioreactor metagenome | biome: bioreactor; feature: anaerobic bioreactor; material: water | place: China | collected 2015-03-12 ... | reverse complement strand
CGGATCCACTGGCGGGCCACAAAGACCGGCAGCTTCACATGCAGCTTGATCTCGCACATCTCGAAGGGCGTGGAGTGCCAGTGGCGCATCAGGTAGCGGATCAGCCCCTCGTCGTTCTGCACATGCTTGGTGCCCGCCCCGTAGCTGACGCGCGCGGCCTGCACGATGGCGCTGTCATCGCCCATATAGTCGATGGCGCGCACGAAGCCGTGGTCCAGCACCGGATGGGCGCGGTAGAGGTGCTTCTCCATCCCTTCGGAAACCGCGCGCAACGTGGGCCGGGCGCGGGCGCGCAGGTGGTCGATTTCGGCTTGCTGTTCAGGAGTAAGGGGCATGGCGTGTCCTTGAGGCGGGTTGCGGGCTTTGGCTTTGGCGCTATTTTGGGGTCTATAGCAAGGGAGACGCAAGATGCGATATCTGCATACGATGGTTCGGGTGAAGGATCTGGAAAAATCCATGGCCTTCTACCGGCTGCTGGGGCTGGAAGAGATCAGACGATATGACAGCGAGCAAGGCCGCTTCAGCCTGATCTTCATGGCACCGCCGGGACAGCCGGAATGCCCGGTGGAGCTGACGCATAACTGGGATGGCGACGCGGGACTGCCCTCGGACAGCCGCCATTTCGGGCATCTGGCCTATGAGGTGGAGGATATCTATGCCACCTGCCAGCATCTGATGGACAACGGCGTGGTGATCAACCGCCCGCCGCGCGACGGGCGCATGGCCTTTGTACGCTCACCCGACAATATCTCGGTGGAGCTGCTGCAGAAAGGTGAGGCGCTGGCCCCGGCCGAGCCCTGGGCCTCGATGGGCAATACCGGGCACTGGTAGAAGTCAGGCGGCCGGGCAGTGAACGAGGCTGGCCGGAAGACCGGCCCCGGATGCTTCGCCGGGCGGACGGCGTCAAGACAGGCTGAGTGCGTGGGGGGCTTCGCCCCCTCTTGGCCTGTCGGCCAATTCACCCCCAGCGTATTTCCGGCAAGATGAAAGCGCCTGGGAGCGATTGCAAGGCCAGGCGAAAGGCGGTAAGTCGCGCGCGCCCCTCACCGAACCGGAGCCCTCCCCATGATCCCCGCCAGCTATCCTGACCGCGCCACTGTCGCCCGCCTGACCGCCCGCATGCTGCTGGACATCAAGGCCGTGCATTTCAACGCGCATGAGCCGTTCACCTTTGCCTCGGGGATGAAGGCGCCGACCTATATCGATTGCCGCAAATTGATCAGCTTTCCGCGCATCCGGTCCACGCTGATGGATTTCCTGACCTGCCGTGTTCTGGAAGATGCGGGGTTTGAAGCCTTCGACAATATCGCCGGGGGCGAGACGGCGGGCATTCCCTTCGCCGCGCTGGTAGCCGAGCGGATGGCACTGCCCATGAGCTATGTGCGCAAGAAGCCCAAGGGCTACGGGCGCAATGCGCGAATAGAGGGGGCAATGGCCGAGGGCGAGCGGGTTCTGCTGGTCGAGGATCTGACGACCGATGGCGGATCGAAGCTGAGTTTTGTCGATGCGATCCGCGAGACCGGCGCGTCATGCGCCCATACCGCCGTGATCTTCTACTACGGCATTTTCCCGCAGACCGAGCCCCGCCTTGCCGAACATGGTGTGCGGTTGCACTATCTGTGCACCTGGTGGGATGTTCTGGCCGAAGCGCGCCGGACGGGCGACTTTGATGCAGGCACGCTGGATGCTGTCGAGGCGTTCTTGAAGGCGCCACAGGATTGGCAACCTTCCGCCCACTGAATGTCTGACTATTGCGGTGCGGGCATGGCACTGCTTCCATAGCAAAATATAGGGAAGATTTCCCGCTCGATCCGCGATATCTTGTTTTCAGCTTGTTATCCCGGGCTTATCCACAGGGTTACCCAGATTGCGCGGCGCATCTGAATTTGACATAAAGTGGGTTTGGTACGCGCGGATCGGACGCAGGGTTCCGGTCAGTCGCGCCAGGCGCGCGGCGCGGATGAATGTCAGACATCAATCAGCGCATGTAAGACGACCAATCAGAGGATCGAAGCGTAAATGACGGAAATCACGGCACTTCGAGCCACCGCCACCCCCCAGGCAGAAATCGATGCCCTGCCAAACAACGTCGAGGCCGAGCAGCAGTTGCTTGGCGCAATTCTGACCAATAACGATGTCTACGACCGCATCTCGTCGCTGATACGGGCTGAGCATTTCTTTGACCCGGTCCATCAGCGCATCTTCGAGATTGCCGCCGCGCGAATTCAGAAGAATGCGCTGGCCTCGCCGGTGACACTCAAGGCCTTCATGGAGGACGATGCGGGCCTCAGGGAACTGGGCGGCCCGGCCTATCTGGCGCGGATCGCAGGGGCGGCGATCTCGGCCTATGCGGCGCGCGATTATGCGCAGATGATCTATGATCTGGCGGTGCGGCGTGACCTGATCCAGCTGGGCCGCGACATTTCCGCGCGCGCCGCCCAGGTGGATGTGGACAGCGAACCGAAGGAGCAGATCACCGACGCCGAGCAGAAGCTTTACAAGCTGGGCGAACAGGGCGTGGCCGAACGTGGCTTCCAGTCGTTCCTCAAGGCCGTGACCGAAGCGGTGAATGTCGCCAATGCCGCCTATCAGCGCGATGGCGGGCTGGCGGGCATTTCAACCGGGCTCGTCGATCTGGACAAGAAGCTGGGCGGGCTGCATCCGTCGGACCTGATCATCCTTGCCGGGCGCCCGTCGATGGGCAAGACCTCGCTGGCAACCAATATCGCCTTCAACATCGCCAAAGCCTGGAAGCACGGCCAACGCCCCGACGGCACCGAAGGCACCGTGAACGGCGGCGTGGTGGGGTTCTATTCGCTGGAGATGTCGGCAGAGCAGCTGGCCGCGCGGATTCTGTCGGAAGCATCCGAAGTACCATCCGAACAGATTCGCCGTGGCGACATGACCGAGGCCGAGTTCCGCCGCTTCGTCGAGGCCGCAAAGGCGCTCGAGGCCTGCCCGCTCTATATTGATGACACACCTGCGCTCCCGATCAGCCAGGTCGCCGCGCGCGCGCGGCGGCTCAAGCGCACGCATGGGCTGGACGTGCTGATGGTCGACTACCTGCAACTGTTGAAGGGTTCCAGCAAGGAAAGCAGGGTGCAGGAAGTCAGCGAGATCACCCAGGGGCTGAAGGCTATCGCCAAGGAACTGAACATCCCCGTGATCGCGCTTTCGCAGCTGTCCCGCCAGGTTGAAAGCCGCGACGACAAGCGCCCGCAGCTCAGCGACCTGCGCGAATCGGGCTCGATTGAGCAGGATGCCGATGTGGTGATGTTCGTCTACCGCGACGAATACTACCGTGAGCGCGAGAAGCCGGGCGATCATGACCTGGAGGCCATGGCGAAATGGCAGGAGATCATGGAGAAGGTTCACGGCAAGGCCGAGGTCATCATCGGCAAACAGCGCCACGGACCCATCGGCACCATCGAACTGAGCTTCGAGGGCCGCTTCACCCGGTTCGGCAATCTGGTGCAACCTTGGCAGCAGGGTGGCGAGGGACACTGATTGCCCTCTTCATCTGTTTAAAAATATCCCGGGGGTGAGGCCGAAGGCCGGGGGGGCTGGCCCCCCTGCCCGTGCGCAAACTGTGCTGCACTGGCATATTCAACGAGAGCTACGCAAAAGGGATGAAGGCTGGAGCGGGTAGCGGGAATCGAACCCGCACCATCAGCTTGGAAGGCTGAGGCGCTACCATTACACCATACCCGCCCAGTGCCCCCCAGATAACGATTCCCGCAGACAAGGGCAAGAGGGGTTCAGCTTGCCAATGCCCCCCAGGGCTGGTCGGGGTCCGGCAGCGGAATGGAATCCAGCAACTCGCGCGTATAGGCCGCCTCGGGCGCGGCAAACAAAGCGTCGGTCGCGCGATGTTCAACGATCCGGCCCTGATGCAGCACCATGATCTGGCTGCAGAGCCGCCGGATCACGCTCAGATCGTGGCTGATGAAGGCGAGCGTCAGGCCCAGATCACGCACCAGATCGGCCAGCAGTTTCAGCACCTGCGCCTGGCTGGACACATCCAGCCCGGAAACGATCTCATCGGCCAGAATGAACTCGGGCTCAATGGCGATGGCACGCGCGATACCCACCCGCTGCCGTTGTCCGCCCGACAATTCATGCGGGTAACGGCTGCGAAAGGCGCGCGGAAGACCGACGTGATCAAGCGCCTGATCGACGCGCGCTGACACGCCGTCAAACCCGTGCAGGTGCAGTGGTGCGGCAATGATGCCACCGACCGTACGGCGCGGGTTGAGCGATGACATCGGGTCTTGAAAGATCATCTGGAAGCGGCGGCGCAGCGGGCGCAACGCGTCCTCACCCAGATGGGTGACATCCTGACCGTCGAACAGAACCTGCCCGCGTGAAGGTTCCAGCAGCCGCACCAGCACCCGCCCCAGCGTGGACTTGCCAGAGCCTGAGCCACCGACAATCCCCAGCACCTCGCCGCGCTTGATGGAAAACGATAGCCCGTGCAGGATATCGATACGCGGCGCCGCACCGAACAGCGGCTTGTTGACCATATCGGCCAGCGACAAATGCATATCGGTGACGGTGTAAAGATCATCCATGGCGCCAGCTCTCGTCTGCTTGTGCAACCTCGTCCTGCACGGCGGTGATCACCGCCTCGGGGACGGGGTTCAGCCCGGCCTCGGGGTCAGTGTATTTCGGTGTCGCGGCCAGAAGTGCGCGGGAATAGGCGTGTTGCGGCTGGCGGAAGAAATCGCGCACCGGGCTTTGTTCCACCACCAGCCCGCCATAGAGCACCGCCAGCGAGCCGCAGACCTTGGAAACGACGCCCAGATCATGGGTAACGAACAACAGCGCGGTGCCGTGACGCGCCTGCATCCGGGCGATCAGGTGCAGGATCTGTTTTTGCACCGTCACATCCAGCGCCGTTGTCGGCTCATCGGCGACGATCAACTTTGGTTCGGCGGCGAAGGCCGAGGCGATGAGCACCCGCTGACGCATCCCTCCAGACAGCTCATGCGGATAAGAATGCATGACGCGGGCGGGATCAGGAATATGCACCTCGCTCAGCAGTTCCAGCGCGCGGGCCTGCGCATCCGCGCGCTTCCAGCCGAGGATATCGACCAGCCGGTCGGTGATCTGCGGCCCCACCCGTCGCGAGGGGTTCAAGGCGGTGAGCGGGTCTTGCGGGATCAGGGCCGCACTGGCACCGATCCGGCGGCGGCGCTCGGCGGGTTTGAGCGCCAGAAGATCCACGCCATCCAGCCAGATCTCACCCTCGACCACCTCGACCGAGCGCGGCAAAATCCCCAGCACTGCCTTGCCGATCATCGACTTGCCCGCGCCGGATTCGCCCACCAGCCCGCGCACCTCACCCGCCGCCACATCCAGCGAGACCGAGCGCAGCAACCGCGGCCCGCCCTTGAGCGTGACAGACAGGTTGCGGACAGACAGAAACGCACTCATCTCAGCACCGGATCGAAGCGGTCCTTCAGCCCTTCGCCCAACTGGCTGAAGGAAAGGACGGTCAGGAAAAGGGTTGCCAGAGGAAAAACCAGCACCCACCAGGATTGATAGATCGACAAACGCCCTTCGGCGATCATGCCGCCCCAGGTGGGTGAATCGGTCGATATCGACAGGTTCACGAAGCTCAGGATCGCCTCGACAATCACGGCGATGCCCATCTCCAGCGTCAGGAGCACCACGATGGTCGGCAGGACATTCGGCAATATCTCTGTCAGCATGGTGCCAAAGCGTTTCTGGCCGGCCACGCGGGCCGAAGCCACATAGTCCATCGCCCCCTGCGCCATGGCTTCGGCGCGCACCACACGAGCAAAGCGTGTCCAGTCAATGACAATGATCGCCACCACCACTGACACCAGCCCCGGCCCCATGACCGCGATCAGCAGGATCGCGAACAGAACCGGCGGGAAGGCCATCCAGATATCGACAAGCCGCGAGATCACCAGATCGGCCCAGCCGCGATAATAGCCGGCGATCAGCCCCAACGTGGCCCCGACCAGCGCCGTCGCCGTGCCCGCGATCAGCGCCACGATCAGCGCCACACGCGCGCCATGCATGATCCGGCTGAGCACATCGCGGCCCAGACTGTCGGTGCCCAGCCAATAGCCCGGCTCGGCCCCCGCCATCCAGAAGGGCGGCAGGCGTGAGGTGAAAAGGTCTTGTTCCAGCGGGTTATGTGGCGCCAGCCACGGGGCCCCCAACGCGGCCACGACCAGAAGAAGCAGCCAACCGCCCGACAGCCACAGCCGTAGGCCCAGGCGGCGCTTGATCATCCCGCGTGCATCAAGCATGGCGCAACCTCGGGTTCAGGAGCGCATAGAGCATGTCCACCACCAGATTGACGACAGTGAACAAGAGCGCAAACAGGATCACGATGCCCTGAATGAGCGGCAGATCGCGGTTGATCACCGCATCAATCGCCATATTGCCCAGCCCCTCATAGGAAAACAGCCGCTCGATGATCACCGTGCCACCGATCAGAAAGGTGAACTGCACGCCGATCAGCGTCAGCGTCGGCAGAACGGCATTCGGCAGCGCCTCACGCAATATCACATGGTTCTCGCCATAGCCCTTGGTGCGCGAGAGGGTCACATAATCCAGATGCATGGTTTCCTTGAGGCTCTGCTTCAGAAGTTGCCCGATGATCGCCGCCAGCGGGATCGCCAGCGCCAGGGCGGGCATGAACATATGGCTCACCAGATCACGCCACAGGTCAAAGCGCAGCCGCAGAACGCTCTCGAACAGGTAGAAGCTGGTCGTGAACTCGGATGTCAGTTGCGGTGTGATCCGGCCTGAGATGTGGAACACCGGCCACAGCACCCCGAACAGCAGGATCAGCACCAGCCCCCACAGGAAATCAGGCACCGACAGCGCCATGCCGTTGGTGACATCAATCGCCCCTTCGGTGCGGGTGCCGCGCAGCCGCGTGCCGGTCAGCGCCATCAGCCCGCCAAGCGCGGTTGCGATCACCAGCGCCATGATCGACAGTTCCAGCGTGGCAGGCAGGCGGCTGAGAACCAGCCGCAGCACCGGCTGCCGGGTCTGGATGGAGGTGCCGAAATCGCCCTGCACGACACCTGAAAGCCAGATGAAGTATTGTTGCAGGATCGACTTGTCCAAACCGTAAAGCGCGCGCAGCCGCTCGATATCGGCCTCGGTCGCGCCAGGGGGAAGCATCATGGCGATAGGGTTGCCGGGCACCACGCGGATGGTGACGAACACCACCACCGACACGCCCAGAAGCGTGATCAGCGTGGTTACAAGCCGGGTGAGGATTCTTTGCAGGATCATGGTCTGGTTCCGCCCCGGCCCGAACGTATCGGGCCGGGGCTGTCCGCGTCAGGCGCGGGTCATCAGATGCGGCAGCAGTGACCCCGAGGCATGCGGCGTGACGACCACCCCCGCGGCGTGCACGATGGGCTGCACATACTGGAGAAGCGGCAACACATAAGCGTTCTCGGCGATATAGCGGCTTACGTCTTTCCAGCCCTGAATGCGCGCCTCCTCATCGGCCTCACCCCACAATGGCGCGATCTTCTCGATCAGGTCGGGGCTGTCCCAGACGGCATGGGGCGAGGGGCCGAACATGGCAAAGCCCGTGGACGTGGTGGGATCGCCCACCGAATTGCCCCAGTTGTAGAAGGCCGCCGGCGCCAGCGCATCGGCTGCGCGCAACTCGAAGTGGCGCGCGACCTCATAGACCTCAATCTCGGCCTCGATCCCCACGCGCCGCCACATGCCGACAATCGCCTGGATCATCTCGTAGTCCTTGGGCTTGTAGCCGCGCGTGGTCTGGATGGTGAAGCGCACCGGGTTGTCCGTGGAATAACCCGATTCCGCCAGCAGTTCGCGCGCGAGATCCGGGTCATAAGCCACCTCGATCGACGGATCGAAGGCCAGGTATTCCGGCGTCTCCAGCGTATGCAGCGCCACGCCATAGCCCGAAAGCAGCCGGTCGATGATCAGTTGCTTGTCCACCGCATGTACGGCGGCTTTGCGCACGTTCTCATCCAGCATCACATCGATATCGTTGAAGAAGATCATCGCGATATCGGAAATCGGCGCATGTGTGCCAGCCAGCCCCGGGCGGGCGCGCAGGCGGTCGTATTCCTCATACGGCACTTCAAGCGTGACATGGCTGTTGCCCGATTCCACCTCGGCCACGCGGCTTGCGGCGTCAGTGACGAAACGGATGGTCACGTTCTCGAACTCGGGCACCCCGTTCCAGTAATGCGGATTGGCTTTCAGCCGGACAAACGCATTGCGCTCGTACTGTTCGACCATATAGGGGCCTGTGCCGATCGGTGCTGCCTCGAACCCTTCGGCGCCGACACGTTCGTAATACTCCTTTGGCAACACGTAGCCGGTCAGGAAATACATCCACTTGAAGATCGTGGGATCGAACTGCGCGACATCGGCGATCACGCGGTTGCCCTCGACCCGATGATTGGTCAGTGTGCCCCAGACAAACTGGATGGGGCTGCCGGTTTCCTCACGCGAGACGCGCTCCAGCGACCAGCGCACATCCTCGGCGGTGAAATCCGAACCGTCATGCCATTTGACGCCCTCGCGCACCTCCATCCAGACCTGCGTGCGGTCCTCGTTCCAGCCCCAGTCGGTCAGAAGGCCCGGTGCGGGCGACAGGTCTGGCTGTTGCAGGATGAACTGGTCGAACACCGACTGGTAAAGCCCCTGAATGGTGGGGTTGACGGCCGAAGGGCCAACCGTCGGATCCCAGCTGGGCAGGTTGACGTTATAGGCGATCACCAGTTCATCGATGGCCTGCGCCAGCACCGGCTTGGCAAATGTCAACGCGACCGAGGCCGCCGACATCTTCAGAATGCTTCTGCGTGAAAGTTTCATTGGATTCTCCCGGTTGGTTGTTGGTTTTCAGTTGCCCGCCAGCTTGCGGGCCAATAGGTATCCGGCCCCTGCCCCGGTGCCCGCGCCGGGCCAGACGGCGGCCCCTGTCAGGTGGAGTTTGGCAATCGGGGTAGAGCCATCGGCATGGCCGCGCGCGGGGCGGAACAGGAAATTCTGCGCCAAGTGATGGCTACCACAGACCTGATCGCCGCCGATAAGGTTGGGGTTTTGCGCTTCCAGCTCGGTCGGCGGGACGATGCGCTGGCCAAGGATCTTCGCCCGTGTTCCGGGCGCGTAGCCTTCAACGATATCCAGCGCGCGTTCGGCCATGGGGGCGCTGGCATCGGCCCAGTCGGTCGCCGTGATCGTGCCGCCCGCATCGCCCTTGATGGTGCCCGGCACCATGCGGACCTGCAACCACAGCACGTGTTTGCCCTCCGGCGCGCGCGACGGGTCGAACACGGTGGGCTGCCCCGCCACGATCACCGGCTCATCGGGCAACAGCCCGGCTTTCGCCTGCGCATAGGTACGCGCCATCTGGTCCAGCGACGGGGCGAGATGGACATAGGCGAAGGTCTTGAGTTCCGCACCCGCGGCCCAGTCAGGCAAGCTGTCGAGCGCGAGGTGGATCATCATGGTGCCGGGCGCATGGTCAAACCCGGTCATGGCGCTGTCAAACCCGGTGTTGCCGGTGCCGCCGGTCAGCCGCACCAGTGCTGCGGGCGCTACATTGGCGATTACGGCGCGGCGCGCGGTGATCTGGCGACCATCCGCCAGTTCAACCCCGGTGGCCTGCCCGCCCGAATGCACAATGCGCGCAACCGGAGCGTTGCATTCCACCGTGCCGCCGCGCGCCTCGATCTCGGCCTGCATGGCGCGGATGATCGTGTCTGCACCGCCCTTGCCGATGACCATGCCGAAACTCTGCCCGGCCATCGCCTCAAGATAGGGAAACAGCGCACCGCCCGCGACATCGGGGGCGAAATCCAGATGCAGGCCCCAGGCACCAAGCATGGCTTGCAGGTGCTCGGATTCGAAGGACTGCCCCAGCCAGGCGCGCGGCGATTGAAGCAAAAAGCGCCCCAGATCCAATGCGCCACCGACACCCCGCTTGCGCCAGAGGCGGAACAGAAAACCGGCCAATGCATGATTTCGCATGGGACTGCCCAGCAGCGCAAAGATCTGCTCGGCCTCGGCAGGAAAGCCCGCCAGCAGCCGCTTCCAGGTTTCAGCGTCCGCGACCGAAAAGGAACGGATGCGCGCTGCGGTAGCGTCAGAATCGGCACAGACGCCCAGCCATTTTCCATCGGGAAATGCGCTGGCGAAGGGTTTTGAAACCGGGACAAACTCAAGCCCGCGCGCTGTCAGCGAATCGCCGTATGCCCTGAAAAACGCTGATCCGGCGAAAAGCGACAGGTTCATTGCTGCCCAGTCATGGCGAAAACCGGGCTGCGTGTATGCGCCGCTGCGCACCGCCCCGCCCGCTTCTGTCGCCTGTTCGAAGACGGCAACCGACCAGCCCTTTGCTGCCAGATGCATTGCGCAAGCAAGGCTGTTATGCCCCGCCCCGATGATTATTGCATCGACGCCTTGTTTCATTGTTGCGTCTCCCCGTTGAAAAAATTACTTGCATATACATTCAAATCTGTCCAGCATAATTTCAGGCTCAAAATGTTCGCCGGTTCTGCCCGGCGCGGCATAAACTTCAAGGGAGACTTGTGATGACTTCAGCCCAAACCCTTCAGTCCCTCGGCGCGGCACTCCTGTCCGGCAATGTCGAAGTGGTGGATTGCTCCGGCACCCTCGGCCCGAACACGCCGATCCTGCAACTGCCGCCCGATTTCGCCAAGAACACCCCAAAGGTCGAGATCCACAAGATCTCGGAATACGATCAGGACGGCCCGTTCTTTGCATGGAACTGGATGGTTCTGGGCGAGCATACCGGCACCCATTTCGACGCCCCGCACCACTGGATCACCGGCAAGGACCACGCCGACGGCTACACCGACAAGCTGAACATCCAGCGCGTCGTGGCCCCGGTCAACGTGATCGACTGCTCGAAAGAGGCCGCGGCGGATGCCGATTTCCTGCTGACGCCCGAGCACATCAAGGCCTGGGAGGCCGAGCATGGCGAGATCAGGAAGGGCGAATGGGTGGTGATGCGCACCGACTGGGACAAGCGCGCCCATGATCAGGACACCTTCCTCAATGCCGATGAGAACGGCCCCCATTCGCCCGGACCGACGCCCGAAGCGGTGGAATACCTGCTGTCCAAGGGCATCGTCGGCTGGGGCACGCAGTGCATCGGCACCGATGCTGGCGCGGCCGGTGGCATGAACCCGCCCTACCCGGCGCATAACTTCCTGCACCGCGACAACTGCTTTGGCCTCGCCTCGCTCGCCAATCTGGACAAGCTGCCCGCAAAGGGCGCAATCCTGATCGCGGCACCGCTGAAGATCGAGAACGGCACCGGCTCGCCCATCCGGGCGCTGGCGCTGGTTCCGAAGGGCTAAGCGACATGGCGGTCGATCACATCATCATCGGCTCGGGCATCAACGCGCTTGTCGCGGCGGCCATGCTGTCGCGCAAGGGCAAACGGGTGCTGGTGCTGGAACGCGAATCGGTCGCGGGCGGCTGCATGCGGACCGAAGAATGCACCCTGCCCGGCTTTCGCCATGATGTGATGGCCGCCACTTTCGTTCTGTTCCTGACATCGCCAGCCCATGCGGAACTCGGCGCCGACCTGGCGCGGCATGGGCTGGAGTTCTGCCATACCAAGCACCCCACCGCCGTGCTGCGGCCTGACGGCTCGGCGCTGGTGCTGGAAACCGACCGCGCGGCAAATGTCGCCGCGTTCAATGCGCTGGCCCCCGGTGACGGTGATCGCCACGCCAGCGATGTCGGTGCGATCGAGGCCGACGCGCCGTTTCTCTTTGGCCTGCTGGGCGGCAAGCTCTGGTCCTGGCCCACGCTGAAGATGGTGATCGGCCAGGCGCGCAAGCGCGGCCTTCAGGGGTTGGCGGCGTGGTTCGGATCAGCCCTGACCCCCGCGCGCGGCTGGCTGGAGACGACCTATCAGTCGCCTCTCGTTCAAGCGCTCTGGGCTCCTTGGGTGCTGCATACCGGCCTGACGCCGGAAAGCACCTATGGCGGCCAGATGGGCAAGGTCATCGCTTTCGCGCTGGAGGCTGCGGGCGCGCCCGTGGTCAAGGGCGGATCGGCCGCGGCGGTGGGGGCTTTTGCCTCGCTGATCACCGAGAAGGGCGGCGAGATCCGCACGAAGGCGGATGTCGAGCGTATTCTGGTCACGGACGGCAAGGTCACTGGCGTTCGCCTGACATCGGGTGAAGAAATCATGGCGGGTTCGGTTCTGGCCTCGGTTGCGCCGGGGCAGTTGTATGGCCGCCTGCTGGACCATCTGCACCTGCCCGAAGACAAAGCCGCCGCGCAGTCCTTCCGTCACGGGCGCGGCAATTTCCAGCTGCATTTCGCGCTGGACCGGCACCCCGAATGGCTGACACCCGGTCTGGATGAAGTGGCGCTGATCCATCTGGCTGATGGCATCGATTCCGTGTCGAAATCGGCCAACGAGGCCGAGCGCGGCCTGTTTCCTGAAACTCCAACCATCTGCGTTGGCCAGCCCCACCGGCTGGACCCGACGCGCGCGCCCGAAGGCAAGGCGGTGCTGTGGTTGCAGATCCCGGACGCACCGCGCGTCATCAAGGGCGATGCAGCGGGCGAAATTTCGGGCCGCGAATGGGACGAGGCCACGCGCGAAGCCTTCGCCGACCGGATCGAGGCCATTCTTGCCCGCCATATCAAGGATTTCGACGCCCTCAAACTGGCGCGGCGCGCCTATTCGCCCGCCGATCTGGCGGCGATGAACATGAACCTTGTGGGCGGCGACCCCTATGGCGGCGCCTGTTCGATCGATCAGTTCTTCATCTGGCGCCCTTTCCCGCAGTCGGGCAAGGGCGACCTGAAGGTGCGCGGCCTCACCCATATCGGCGCCTCCACCCATCCCGGCCCCGGCCTTGGTGGCGGTTCGGGCTATCTCGCCGCCAAGGGGCTGGGCGCATGAACGAGTTGTCCCCACCGACCACCGAGCCGCCGCCCCGTCTGGGGGAGATCGGCCTCAACAACTTCGCGCCCTATTTGATGAACCGCATCATGGGGCGCTACAACCTGAGCTTGCGCGCCGAGATGGCCGAACTGGGCCTGACGACGCCGAAGATGCGCGCGCTTGCAGTGCTGTCTGTAATCGACGGCATCCAGATCCGGCAACTGGCGGTCTATGCGGTGACCGAACAATCCACGCTCAGCCGCGCGCTGGACGCGCTGGCCAGCGACGGGCTGATCAGCCGCACCCCAGACCCGAACGACAGCCGCGCGACACATATCCACATCACCGCCGCAGGCCGCGCCGCGTTCGAGCGCCTCTGGCCGCGCATGGCGGAAACCTATGCGCAGATGTTCCAGGGGATCGATGACGAGGAAAAGCGCGCCTTCGTGCGCACGCTGCAAACCATCCTCGGCAACATCCGCAAACACGATTTCTGAGAAACGGAAAGAACCATGGCCGAAAGATCCTTCAAGAAGGAAGTCGAGCACCTGAAGCTCGGCGACGGGGAAACCTTTACCGGCGAGGGCATTCTGGCCATCACCAAGGCGCTGCTGGAATGCGGTGTGGGCTATGTCGGTGGCTATCAGGGCGCGCCGATCAGCCATCTGATGGATGTGCTGGCCGATGCCGAGGAAATTCTGGGCGAACTGGGCGTGCGGTTCGAAGCGAACGCCTCCGAGGCCGCGGCGGCGGCGATGCTGGCGGCCTCGGTGCATTATCCCATTCGCGGCGCGGTGACGTTCAAGGGCTCGGTCGGCGTCAACGTGGCGTCGGATGCGCTTGCGAACCTCGCGTCCTCCGGCGTGACCGGCGGCGCGCTGGTGATCGTGGGCGAGGATTATGGCGAAGGCTCGTCGATCATGCAGGAACGCAGCCATGCATTCGCGATGAAGTCGCAATTCTGGCTCATGGACCCGCGCCCCAACCTGCCCTGCATCGTCAAGGCGGTTGAACAAGGGTTCGAGCTGTCGGAAGCCTCGAACACGCCGGTGATGCTGATGGTGCGCATCCGCTCCTGCCATGTCACAGGCCAGTTTGAAACCCGCGCCAACAAGCGCCCGCCCCTGACGGTGCGCGACGCGCTGTCGAACCCGCGCCGCGATGTCTCGCGCATTGTCCTGCCGCCGATGAGCTATTTGCAGGAGCAGGACAAGATCAACAACCGCTGGCCCGCCGCGCAGAAATACATCCGCGAACACGGGTTGAACGAGATCTTCGGTCCTGAAAAGGCCCCCATCGGCATCATCTGTCAGGGTGGCATGTATAACGGCGTGATCCGCGCCCTTCAGCGGCTGGGGCTGGCCGATATCCACGGCAAGACCGAGGTGCCGATCTATTGCCTGAATGTCACCTATCCCATTGTCAGCAGTGAATTTTCGGATTTCTGCGCGGGCAAGGATGCGGTTCTGGTGGTGGAAGAGGGGCAGCCCGAGTTCATCGAGCAGCAACTCGGCAGCCTGATGTTCCGCGCCGGCACCACCACCAAGCTGCACGGCAAGGATGTGTTCCCCATGGCGGGCGAATACACCGGCCAGATCATGCTAGACGGGATAGAGGGTTTCCTGCGCAAGGCCGCCCCGCAATACCTGCCCGCGCAGGTCCGCGCGCCGAACGCGCCCGCCCCCGCTATCCCTGACCTGTCGAAGACCGTGCCGATCCGGCCGCCCGGTTTCTGCACCGGCTGCCCCGAGCGCCCGATCTTCGCTGCGATGAAGCTCGTGCAAGAGGAACTGGGCGAGCATCAGATCTCGGCCGATATCGGCTGCCACCTCTTTGCCTCACTCCCGCCCTTCAACATCGGCGGCGCGACGATGGGCTACGGCCTTGGCCCGGCCTCGAACGGGGCGTTCGACGGTGGCGGCGAGCGGCGGCCGATCGCGGTGATCGGCGATGGCGGGTTCTGGCACAACGGCCTGTCGTCCTCGATCGGCAACATGGTGTTCAACAAGTCCGACGGCGTGGTGGTCATCGTCGACAACTACTATTCGGCGGCGACCGGCGGGCAAGACATTCTGTCATCGCGTGCTCAGAATGACACCAAGTCCACGGGCAACCCGATTGAGAAGGCGCTCAAGGGTGTCGGCGTCGAATGGGTCCGCCAGATCGACCGCACCTATGACGTCAAGCGCATGCGCGAAACCTTGCACGAGGCCCTGACCACCGATTTCAAGGGCCCCAAGGTGATCGTGGCCTCGTCGGAATGCATGCTCAACCGTCAGCGCCGTGAAAAGCCGTTGGTGGCCAAGGCCATCAAGGAAGGTCGCCGGGTGGAAAAGCCGCGTTTCGGCGTGGACGAAGACATCTGCACCGGCGACCACGCCTGCATCCGGCTGTCGGGTTGTCCATCGCTGAGCCTCAAGAAGCTTGACGACCCGCTGCGCGACGATCCGATCGCTTCGATCGACCAGACCTGCGTGGGCTGTGGAAACTGCGGCGAGGTTGCCGATGCAGCGGTGCTGTGTCCCTCGTTCTATGAGGCGCGGGTGGTGCACAATCCTTCGGCCTTTGAGCAGCGGATGAACCGCTGGCGGCAAGGCATCATCAACTGGCTGCAAGTGCGGCGCGACCGCAAACGCTTGTCGTTTGACGCAATTCAAGGGGTGGCAGCAGAATGAACCAGCAAGTTCAGGGGCTTGAACCCCGCAAGCGCGATGCGCGCATGGACACGATCATCAAGCTGGCAGTGATGGCCGTGGGCGGCCAGGGCGGCGGCGTGCTGTCGGGCTGGATCGAGGCGGTTGCGCGCGCGAATGGTTATGCCGTGCAGGCAACCTCGGTCGCGGGCGTGGCGCAACGCACCGGGGCCACGATCTATTATCTGGAAATGGCGCCGATGGATGGCGGCGTGCCGATCTTCTCGCTGGCACCCGCTGCGGGCGATGTGGATATCCTGATCGCCGCCGAAATGATGGAGGCCGGGCGCGCCATCCTGCGTGGCTTCGTCACACCCGACCGTACGACGCTCATTGCCTCTACCCACCGCTCGCTGGCGGTGAGCGAGAAGATGGTGCCGGGCGACGGGATCGCCAATGCCGACGAGGTCGAGCGCGCCGCCGAAGTGGCGGCGCAACAGCTGATCATGCACGATCTTGAAGCGATGGCGGTGGGCGCAGGCTCGGTCATCTCGTCCTCGCTCTTTGGCGCGCTGGCGGGATCGGGGGCGCTGCCCTTCCCGCGCGAAAGCTTCGAGGAGGCGATCCGTGCCTCGGGCCGTGGGGTGGAAGCCTCGCTTCGGGCCTTCGCGCTCGGCTTTGAGGCCGCGCGCGGCTCCGTGCCCGCGCCCCAGACCGCCGCCGCCCCCGCCGCAGCACCCCTGCCCGTGCCCCTCGGCCCCGAAAACCTGTCGCGCGACTGGGAATCCCTCGATGCACGCGCTGCCGCCTTGCCGGAACCCGCGAATGCCATGGCACAGGCCGGGCTGCGCAAGGTCGTCGATTTTCAGGATCTTGCCTATGGCCGCGCCTATCTGGACCGGCTGGAAAAAGTGCTGACGCTGGACAGCGCCGAGAAAGGCTATGAACTGACCCTTGAGGCCGCGAAATACATCGCCAACGCGATGGCCTATGACGACATCATCCGCGTTGCAGACCGCAAGACACGCCCCGCCCGCTTCCAGCGTATCCGCGCCGAGATGGGGGTGGATGAATCCCGCATCCTTCATCTGACCGAATACACCCACCCCCGCGCCGTCGAGGTGGTGTCGCTGTTCCCCGCCGGGCTCGGCCGCTGGGTTGAGGCCCGGCCCCGCCTGATGGCCTGGATCGACCGGCGGGTGAACAAGGGGCGGCGCCTGCGTTCCGACAGCCTGCGCCACTTCCTGCAACTCTATTTCCTGGGCGGGCTGAAGGGCTGGCGCCTGCGCTCGCTGCGCCACGCGGTCGAAGTGGAACATCTTGAACGCTGGCTTGCAACCGCGTTCGAGCGCGCCCCGCATGATTACAACCATGCCGTCGAAATCCTGCGCCTGCGCCGCCTGATCAAGGGCTATTCCGACACCCATGCGCGCGGCCTGTCAAAGTTCGACCGCGCCATGGAAGGCGCGGCGCTCGTGGCCGGGCGCGAGGATGCCGCCGACTGGACCCGCCGCCTGCGCGAAGCCGCACTACAGGACGAAGAGGGCAAGGCACTTGAAGGCGCGATCCAGACAATTCGCTCCTTTACCTGAACAACCGGAACCACCCCAATTGTCTGTCTGAAGATATCGTAGGGGAGTGAATTGACCGCAGGCAAAGAGGGGGCAACGCCCCCTCTCAAGGGCGCGCGGGCACCCTTTCACCGGTCTCAACCCGGCCCGGACGATCCGTCCGGATACGGTCCCCCAACAACCGCAAACCGTTCAGCACCACCAGCACCGTACCCCCTTCATGACCGATCACCGCCACCGGCAACGGCAGTTCGAAGAACAAGGCACCCGTTACCAGCAGAACCATTGCGCCCATGGCAAAGGCCAGGTTCTGGCGGATGATCCGGGCGGTGCGTCGGGCCAGCCGATGGGCCTCGGCCAGGCGCGTCAGGTCGTCTGACAAGAGCGCGACATCGGCGGCCTGTAGTGCCACCTCGCTGCCCGCCGCGCCCATGGCGATGCCGATATCAGCGCGCGCCAGCGCCGCGGCATCGTTCACTCCATCACCGACAAAGGCTACCTTGCCGCCCTGCCCGGCCAGTTCCGCGGCCATCCGCGCCACCAGCGCCACCTTGTCGGCGGCCAGTAGGTCGGCATGAATCTCCGCGCGTTCCAGCCCCAGTTCCGCCCCGACCCGCTCGGCCACAGGCCTGCGGTCGCCGGTCATTATGACAATCTGCTCCACCCCGCCTGCCCGCAGCGCCGCCAGCCCCGGCAATGCAGTATCACGCGGCTGGTCGGCCAGGGTCAGCGCGCCCAGCACCCGGCCTCCCTGCCCGAGATAGACGAGGGTCTGTGCCTCATCCGTCAGATCGTCGAGCGCCGGCAGATCGATCGATGCCCCCATCCGCTGTGCCATCCGCGGGTTTCCGGCCCAAAGCGGCTCAGCCCCATCCTCGGCCACGATCCCCTCGCTTGGAAAAGCGGTGACATTGCTCAGATCACCCGCGACAATCCCCCTGCTTTCGGCTTCCCGGCGGATGGCGGCGGCGATCGGGTGTTCGGATTGCGCCTGTAACCCGGCAAGGCGGGCAAGGAAGGCATCCTCGTCGCCCTCCAACGTCACGATCCTGAGCACCCCGGCGCGGCCAGTGGTCAGGGTGCCGGTCTTGTCAAAGGCAAACCTGCGCACCGCCGCGAGTGATTCCAATGCCGCCCCGCCCTTGAACAACACCCCCCCGCGCGCCGCGACTGACAGCGCCGACAGGATAGCGGCCGGAACCGAAATGACGATGGCACAGGGGCTGGCCGCCACCAGAATCGTCGCGGCACGGTACAGCGCCTCCTGCGGGCTGCGCCCCAGCCAGTAGAAAACCGCGAAGGCCAGCACCGCCCCTGCCAGCACCGCCACCGTATAGCGTTGCCCGAACCAGGCGCTGAACCGCTCGGACGGGGCACGGGCGGCCTGCGCCTCGGTTACCAGGGCGATCATCCGCGCAACCGTGCTTTGTGCGGTGGTGCGCGTGACGCGCATATCCAGCACACCGTTCAGATTGACCGTCGCCTCATGCACCTTCGCGCCGGGCCCCTTGTGAACCGGCATGGATTCGCCGGTGATCGTCGCCTCGTCAATCGCACCCTCGCCCGCGGTAATCACCCCGTCCACCGGCACCCGCGCGCCGGGGCGCAGCACCACGATATCACCCGGCTCCAGGCTTTGCGCCGGAACCTCGGCCAGGCCCGTCCCCTCGCGGCGCAAGGCGGTATCGGGGCGCAGCGCCATCAGCGCCTCGACAGCGCGGCGGGCGCGACCCATGGCGCGGTTTTCCAGCGTGGTCGACAGGCTGAATAGCGTCAGCAGCACCGCCCCTTCCATCGGTGCGCCAACCGCCGCTGCGGCAATGGCGGCCAATACCATCAGCAGGTCGATATCCAGCACCCGCTCGCGCCAGAGACTGGACAGAGCCCGCGCCGCGGCGGGCAATCCGCCAGCCAGAAAAACCATCACCAGCCCCGGCACCTCGATCGCGGGAAGCCCGGCAAGCCAGCCCAGCAACGCCGCAGCCATACCAAGAAGGGTCAGTGACGTCAGAACGGTATCGGTCTCTTTGAACATGGCTGGCAAAACGGCTGGGCGCTTTCGTACTGGCGGATCGGCTTTTCACAGTGCTTAACGCAGTTCCACGCTGGACACGAGGGGGCGAAACATGCGCACCAATCACCCTGGAATGCACCAGAGCACGGCCAGCGCGCTGAAAACAGGGCCAGTCATGAGTGGCGCAAACCGCGCCTTTCCACATCGCAAGAACGTGATTAGGCTAAGCGCTCAAGGAGTGAGGTGAGAACATTGGATTTGCAAAACTTTTCCTACACCGCGCAATGGGCGCGTTTCAGCCACTGGTTCGAAGGTGTCTTCACCTCTTTCGGTGGCAAGCTTCCAGCCGTGCGCACGCCGCTGCCCGAAGCCGAGCAGGAGGTCTTGCGCGCCAGGCTGGAGCCGCTGAGTGCAGAACTGGAGGCACAGCGCCTGGCCACGGTGGATGAGGTCGACGCCAAGGCGCGCCGATGGGTAACCGGGGTCACGGTGGTTGCGCTTGCACTGATCTTCGGCGCGGGCGGCGGGATTGTCGCGGCGCTTGCGGTCGCCTTTTTCGCTGGATTGGGCACCTTCATTTTCGTCCAGAACGACCCGGCTGAACGCTACCGGTTGGCCGTCAAACAGGCTTTCGGCAGCGCCGTGGCCGAACATCTGTCAGGCTTCAGCTATACCGCGCGCCCCGAGCCCGATGCCGCGCGAATCAAGAGTTGGCGGCTCTTTCCCAAACTCGACAGGATCACCGTTGAAGATCGCATGACCGGCCAGAGAATGGGCCGCGAGGTGGCGCTGTCGCGGTTGACCGTGGTCTATGGCCGCACCGGCGGCAAGAGCAAGCATGATCTATCGGTCAGCGCGATCTGCACCGAAGTGGAAACCGGGCCGGGGGCCGAAGGGGTCAGCGTGATCGTGCCGCGCAAGGCCGAGCGCAAATTGCGCATCGCGCCGGGCGCCCAGCATGGCCTGTCCGAGACAACCACCGGCGATGACAGCTTTGACGCGCGCTTCATCGTGTGGTCCAGCGCACCGGATGCCTTGCCCCGCTGGCTGGACGCACCGATGCGCGCGCGCATTCTGGCGCTGGGGGGCGACGCGCCGATTCTCATCTTCCTGCCCGGCTATCTGGCTGTCCTGTTTCCGTTGACCGGCCTGGCCCAGCCCTTCACGCCCAGACCGTTCTGGGATCCGCTGGACACCGAACAGACGCTGGCGCTCTTTGCCTCGGATCTGGCTGACAAACACGCCCGGCTGATCACCACGCTTGAGATCGGTCCCGCCTGACCCTTCAGCGGCCCTTCGGCACACCCAAAGAGCCTGTCCGGTAAAGCGAAATCTTTATCCCGCCATGCGAGACCGCCGGGTTGTTGGGCACAAACGGCAGGCCCGTGGCGCGTGCCAAAGACGGCTCGCTAGTGATCAGCCCCACACGCCAGCCCTTGAAACGCTCGGCCAGCACCTTGCCCAACGCGCCGTAAAGACCGAACAGAAGTTTCTTGTTGCCCACCCGTCCGCCGTATGGCGGATTGACGATGATCAGGCCGGGCGGCCCCTCGGGCGGGGTCAGATCGCTGATCGGGCCGGGGCGGAAATCTGTGAAGGCATCAACCCCGGCGCGCGCGGCATTGGCGCGGCTCATGGCAATGGCGCCGGTATCGCGGTCGCGGCCAAAGAAGCGCAGCCCGGGGCTGACGGGGCGCGCGGTTGCGCGCATCGCGTGCCAGGCGGCAGGATCGAAGCTTGCCAGTTGCTCGAACGCAAAGCTGCGGTCGCGGCCGGGGTAAAGCCCGGCGGCAATCTCGGCGGCCTCGATCACCAGCGTGCCCGAACCGCACATCGGGTCCATGACCGGCTCTGACCCGTCAAAGCCGCATTCACGCAGGAAAAGCGCAGCCAGCGTCTCGCGCAGAGGGGCCTTGTTGACCGCCTGCTTATGCCCACGCTTGTGCAAAGGCGCGCCTGATGTATCCAGACTGAAGGTGCACAGATCATCCTCGATCCGCACCATCAGCCGCAGCGCGGCCTCGGGGCTGATCGTCGCGCCCAGTTCCTCGCGCAGCGCGGTTTCAATGCGCTGCGTCGCCGCACCCGCGTGATAGATGCGCGACGCCCGGCAGGTAGCTTCGACCCGCAAGGGCACATCCGCGCGCAGGGTCTCGGCCCAGGGAAAACGGCGCGCACGCTTGTCAAGCTGGGCCAGATGCAGCGCCCGGAAACCGCCGATCCGCACCAGAACCCGCCCCGCGCCGCGCAACACCAGATTGGCGCGCCAGACCTCGGGCCAACCGCCCTGCAAGACCACGCCACCGGGCACTGCCGCGGGATCGGCGAAACCCTTTTCGCGCGCCTCGTCGCACAGCGTCGGTTCCAGCCCCGGAGGGGCCGCCAGAAAGATCTCGAAGGGGGGCTGGGTATTCATGCGATCCTCGATAGAGCATCGCCCCGGCAAGGGGAAGCACCCGCCGAAACCTGCCCCGGTTCGCCGGCTGTTTCTGAACGGCTTGCGGACGTGACATCCACGCCCCGAGCACCTATAAGGCGCGCGATTGTTCAACTTTGCCTCAGGATCACCCATGACCACGCTCGTTTTCGGCCACAAGTCCCCCGATACCGATTCCACCGGCTCGCCCCTGATCTGGGCCTGGTATATGAATGAGGTCAAGGGCATCCCCGCCCGTGCCGTGCTGCTGGGTGAGCCCAACACCGAGGCAACCTTCGTGCTGAAACGCTGGGGTTTCGAAACGCCCGAGATCATCGCCGATGTGGAACCCGGTCAGGCTGTGGTGATCGTTGACACCAACAACCCCGCCGAGTTGCCGCCGTCAATCGGCAAGGCCGATATCCAGGCGATCATCGACCATCACAAGCTGGCCGGCGGGCTGGAAACCAAGGGTCCGATTGACGTTGTCATCCGCCCGCTGGCCTGCACCGCGACCGTGATGCATGACCTGATGGGTGATGATGCCGCAAGGATGCCCGACGAGATCAAGTGCCTGATGCTGTCGTGCATCCTGTCGGATACGCTGGAATTCCGCTCGCCCACCACCACCGGCCACGACCGCGCGATAGCCGAGAAACTGGCGCAGGAACTGGGGATTTCCATCCCGGATTACGCCGAAGAGTTGTTCGCCGCGAAATCTGACGTCTCGGCATTCTCGGATGCAGAGCTGCTGCGGATGGACAGCAAGGAGTATACCGTCGAAGGCAAGGAGCTGCGGGTTTCGGTGCTGGAGACAACCGCTCCCAAAGTGCTGCTGGACCGCAAGGCAAGCCTGATGGCGGCGATGGACGGGGTGGCAAAGGAAGACGGTGCCGACCAGGTGCTGCTCTTCGTCATCGACATCCTGCGCGAGGAGGCAACGCTGCTGGTTCCCAACGATCTGGTGAAAACCATCGCCGAGAAAAGCTTTGGCGCCACGGTCACAGGCGACACCGTGGTTCTGCCGGGTGTGATGAGCCGCAAGAAGCAGATCATCCCCGCGCTGACTCTTTGAGCGCATAAAGCCCGTCTGTCCCTGAAAGCCCCGGAACATGACCGAGATCATCGATTCCCTCGCCGATATCGGCGCGCAATATGACGTGCTTTATTGCGATCTCTGGGGCTGCCTGCACGACGGTCGCACCCTGTATCCGGCAGCGGTGTCCGCGTTGCAGGCTTTCCGGCAGCGCGGCGGCGCGGTCGTTCTGATGACCAATGCGCCGCGCACCCGCCATGCCGTCGCGCGGCGGCTGGAGCGGATGGGCCTGCCGCGCAACGCCTGGGATGTCATCGTCTCGTCCGGCGATGCCACGCAGGAGGCCATGTTGCTGGGTGCGGCGGGCCGCAAGCTGTGGCATCTGGGGCCGGAAAAGGACGACGACCTGTTCACCGAGATCCCCGAGGCGCTGGCCGATCAGCCCCCCATTGCCCGCGTGTCGCTGGAAGAGGCCGAAGGCATCATCTGCACCGGCCCCTTCGATGATTACAACGACAAGCCCGAGGATTATCGCGGCCGCTTCCTGTCGGCCAAGGTGCGCGGGCTGAAGATGCTCAGTGCCAACCCTGATATCGTGGTCGATGTCGGTGAAACGCGGATCTATTGCGGCGGCGCGCTGGCGCAGCTTTATACTGAGATAGGCGGCGAGGTTCTGGCCTTTGGTAAACCGCATCCGCCGATCTATGATCTGGCGCGGCGGCGTCTGGCGGCGATGGGGCTGAACCATGACAGCGATCAGGTGTTGGCCGTGGGTGACGGCATCCTGACCGATATCGCCGGCGCGCAGGCCGAAGGGATCGACGCGCTGTTCGTCACGGGCGGGCTGGAGGCCAGCCGGTTCGGCCCGGACGCCCTTATGCCGCAGGCAGCGCCTCTACGGGACTGGCTGGCCGAGCAGAGCCGCGCGCCACGCTATGCGATCGGGCGACTACGCTAAGCGGCGCCGCAATAAAATTACCTCAGAAAGAAGATTTTTGCACGTTCATTGCCGGACGCCTTGCATCCCGGGCGCAGCACAGCTATGCTGCGCCGCAGTATCCGCCGGAACAACCACCGGACCAGCCGATGACCCCCACCAGGACCGGAGCGCCCGCCATGCTCGACTCACACCTTAATGATAATCTGCCCCGTGGCACGATCTGTATCGAAGATCTGGAAGTCGGCATGGCGCGTTATCTCCGCAAAACTGTAACCGACCGCGATATCGAATTGTTCGCCGAGGTCTCGACCGATCACAACCCGGTGCATCTGGATGAAGCCTATGCGCAGGACACCATCTTTGAGGGCCGCATCGCCCATGGAATGCTGACCGCCGGGCTGATTTCGGCGGTGATCGGCGAGCAGTTGCCGGGCCATGGCACGATCTATATGGGTCAGTCGCTGAAATTTCTGGCACCCGTTCGCCCCGGCGACACCGTGCTGGCCGAGGTCTCTGTGCGCGAGATCGATTACGCCAAGCGCCGGGTGACCCTTGATTGTCGCTGTTCGGTGGGCGATATCACGGTCCTGAAAGGCGAGGCGCTGGTTCTGGCGCCCAGCCGCAAGTTCGACTGAGGCGGGCCCCATCCCGCCCCGACAGGAAGGGCCGGACGGGGCAAGGATGCAGATCATTACGCACTGGAAGAACACGCAAGCAGGATGCCGCGGGGCATCGGCTGCGATGGGCAATTTCGACGGAATTCACCGTGGTCACCAAGCGGTGCTCGAATACGCCCGCCGCCCCGGCCTGCCGCTGGGGGTTGTCACGTTCGAGCCCCACCCGCGCGAATTCTTCGCCCCGGATGCCCCGCCCTTCCGCCTGATGAACGCTGAAAGCCGCCGTAACCGGCTGGAACGGCTGGGCGTGGACTGCCTGTTTCAACTGCCGTTCGATGGCGAATTGTCGGGTCTGACACCGGAAGAGTTCGCGCGTGACGTGCTGGCCGAGGGGCTGGGCCTGCGGCATGTGGTGGTGGGCGAGGATTTCTGTTTCGGCAAGCGCAGGGCCGGCACCGCCGCCATGCTGCGCGAGCTTGGCACGCGCTTCGGCTTTGAGGTGACGCTCGTGCCACTGATCGGTGGCACGGAGGGTGCGTTTTCCTCTACCGCGATCCGCCAGGCGCTCAGCGATGGCCGCCCTGATCAGGCCGCGCAGATGCTGGGGCACCGTCACCGGATCGATGGCGAGGTTCAGCACGGCGAGAAACGCGGGCGCGAACTCGGCTATCCGACAGCGAACATGGCGCTTGACGGTCTGCATCTGCCACGTTTCGGGGTTTATGCGGTCAAGGTGCAGGTGATGTCAGGGGAACATGCGGGGGAATACGACGGCGTGGCCTCGCTGGGTGTGCGACCGATGTTTGGCGTAAACAAGCCAAACCTTGAAGTGCACCTTTTCGATTTCAATGCCGATCTTTACGGCATCCACCTGTCCGTCGCGCTGGTTGATTATCTGCGCGACGAGGAAAATTTCGACAGCCTTGAGGCTTTGATCACCCAGATGGATGCCGACAGCGCGCGTGCGCGCGCCATTCTGGCGGGCCTCTGATGCGCCCGCACTTCTGGGAAACCGTGCCGCTGGACCGCATGACCGCTACGGAATGGGAGGCGCTGTGCGACGGTTGCGGCAAATGCTGTCTGAACAAGCTGGAAGATGCCGATACCGGCGAGGTGTTCTTCACCAACATTGCCTGTCGGCTGCTTGACGATTCCACCTGCCGATGCGGCAATTACGCTATCCGCAGAAGCCTGGTGCCCGAATGCGTGGTGCTGACCCCCGGCACCCTGAAGGATGTCGCCTATTGGTTGCCGAAAACCTGCGCCTATCGGCGCCTGCATGAGGGCCGCAAGCTCGCTGACTGGCATCCGCTTATCTCGGGCGATCCGGCGACGGTCCACAGTGCGGGAATATCGGTTCAGGGGCGCACTCTGCCGGAATACGAAATCCCGGAAGAAGACTGGGAAGACCATATCATCGAAGAGGATATCTGATGTTCTTTGCCTCGGACAACAGCTCGGGCGTGCCCGCCGCAATTCTGGAGGCGCTGGCACGCGCCAATGAGGGTTTCGCGCCCGGCTACGGGGCGGATGCGATCATGGAGCGGGTCCGCGCGCGTGTCCGCGATATCTTCGAGGCACCCGAGGCTGCGGTCCATCTGGTCGCCACCGGCACCGCTGCCAATGCCCTCTCTCTGGCGACCTTTTGCCCACCTTGGGGCGCCGTCTATTGCCATCGCGTTGCTCATATTGAAGAGGACGAATGCGGCGCACCGGAGTTTTACACCGGCGGCTCGAAGCTGGTTCTTCTGGACGGCAAACACGGCAAGATAGACCCGCTAGCGCTTGAAAGAACACTGCAAAGCGCCTCGCGAGTGGGGGTTCACAATGTCCAGAAGGGCATGCTGAGCATCACCAACCTGACGGAATGCGGCAGCCGCTATTCGGTATCCGAGATCCGGGCGCTGGCCGCTATTGCCAAGGCCCACAACCTGCCCGTACATCTGGACGGGGCGCGGTTCACCAATGCGCTGGTGGCCGAGGGCTGCACGCCTGCCGAGATGACCTGGAAAGCCGGGATTGATGTGCTCAGCTTCGGCGGCACCAAGAACGGGCTGATGGGGGTTGAGGCGGTGGTGATCTTCGATCCGGCGAAGGCTTGGGAGTTCGAATTGCGGCGCAAGCGCGGCGGGCATCTGTTCTCCAAGCACCGATTCCTGTCGGCGCAGATGGAGGCCTGGCTGGAAGGCGATCTGTGGCTCTCGCTGGCCCGCCACGCCAATGCCATGGCCGCGCGGCTGGAAACCGGGCTGAAGGCGCTGCCGGACACCACGCTTCTGCACCCGCGCGGCGGCAACATGCTGTTCCCGTCCTTCCCGCGCGCCGCCCATCGTCGGGCGCGCGCGCAAGGGGCCGCATATTACTTCTGGCCCGGCGATCACAGCCTGGAGGGAGACAATGCCGAGGCGCTGAGCGCCCGGCTGGTGGCTTCGTGGTCGACGACGGAAGAACAGGTCGATGCCTTCCTGGCGCTGATTGCCCCGCAATAGCCCGCGCTCTACTGCCCGCTCAGAAGCCAGATCATGTCACGCTGAACCATCTGGATCGCCCAGATCACCGCCAGCGCCAGCAGTTGCACCGCGATAATGCCGTTCAGTTGCTGGCGAAACGGCTCTGTTCTGATCTTGTGTCGCAGTAATAATTGCCCAAGCTTGGCCCCCAGCCCGCCCCCCAGAAAGGCGATCGCCAGAAGCCGGTCCTCGGAGATGCGCCGTCGCCCGGCTATTGCTGCGCGCTTGTCATGGACGAAGGCCCACCAGGCCAACCCGTTGGCAACGACAAGATAGAGCAGAAGGCCGATGTTGAAGAGCACGCGAAGAATCTCGTTTGGATGATTCACATTTATTTCCCTGCCGGTCTAATGACAATGCGCGGCTTGGCAATGGTTAGTTGTAATCCGGGCATCATGCGGCCCGGCGTTAGCGCGAACAGCCCAGAGCAGGCGCAGGTTTGCGCTAACGCCTTGCAAAATCGCCTTTTTCACCCTTTCTTAGACATGTTGCCGGGGCTATACGCTTTGATAGTGCCGCGTGTGCCTTTTGGCCGCCCGGCGGTTGACTCATCACGAAATGCGGAGCCTGGATCATGACCATCACCATCGGCATCAACGGATTCGGACGGATCGGCCGCTGCACGCTCGCGCATATCGCCGAGAGCGCACGCAACGATGTCGAGGTTGTCGCCATCAACGCCACCGGCCCCATCGAAACCAACGCGCATCTTCTGAAATATGACAGCGTGCATGGCCGCTTCCCCGGTCAGATCCGGGTTGACGGCGATACGCTGGATCTGGGCCGTGGACCGATCAAGGTGTTCTCCACCTACAACCCCGAAGAACTGGACTGGACCGGCGTTGATGTCGTGCTGGAATGCACCGGCAAGTTCAATGACCGTGACAAGGCCGCCGTGCACCTGACACGCGGCGCCAAACGCGTTCTGGTTTCTGCTCCGGCAAAGAATGCCGACAAGACCATCGTCTATGGCGTGAATCACCGCGCGCTGCTGCCTGAGCATCTGGTTGTGTCAAACGGCTCGTGCACCACGAACTGTCTGGCGCCGCTGGCCAAGGTGCTCAACGATACGATCGGCATCGAATCGGGCATCATGACCACGATCCACTCCTATACCGGTGATCAGCCCACGCTGGACCGCCGCCACAAGGATCTTTACCGCGCCCGCGCCGCAGCCATGGCGATGATCCCCACCTCGACGGGGGCCGCCAAGGCGCTGGGTGAGGTGTTGCCGGAACTGTCGGGCAAGCTGGACGGAACGGCGATGCGGGTGCCCACACCCAATGTCTCGGCAGTGGACCTGACCTTTTTCGCAAGCAAGGATGTCACCGCCGACGACGTCAACGAGGTGGTGCGCACCGCGGCGGCCGGGCCGATGGGCGCGGTTCTCGCCTATGACCCCGAGCCCAAGGTCTCGATCGATTTCAATCATACAACGCATTCATCGATCTTTGCGCCGGATCAGACCAAGGTTGTCGGAAACCGCATGGTGCGGGTGCTGGCCTGGTATGACAACGAATGGGGCTTTTCCTGCCGCATGGCCGATGTCGCCGTTGCCATGGGCCGGCTGAACTGATCTGAACGAAGCGACGGCCCCGGCGCCCGGAGTGGGCCCGGGCCAAGACCCGTTCATGAGCCTTTCCTGTATTGCGCCCTGCGGCAACGCACCGCTTTGCGCCTGCCGGGCCGGGCTGTCAGAGATGTTGGCGCCCCGTCAGAAAAAGGCCCTGCCAATGCGTCTCGTCATCGCGCTTCTCGCAACCCTCCTGCCGCTGCCGCTGGCAGCGCAGCAGATCCTCAGCGCCGCGCCGTCGGCGCAGGCGCTGGAAGCCGCCCCGGTCACGCTGATCGATATCCGTCAGCCGCAGGAATGGGTGCAAACCGGCGTTCTGCCCAATGCGCTTCTGATCTCCTTCAACGACCCGGAAAGCTTCCTGCGCGCGATCGAGCCACATATGCAGCCCGGCAGGCCAGTCGCATTGATCTGTCGCTCGGGCAACCGCACCAACCGCGCCGCGCAACTGATCGCCGGGGCGTTACCTGTGCCTGTGATTGACATTGAAGGTGGCATGTTGCGGCTGCTGTCGCAAGGTTACACACCGACCCCGCCGCGGCGCGAGGCCGGGTGCACGATCTGCTGAAACAGCGACAGTTCACGCGCCAATCCGCCGATCCGGTTTGAAAACGAGCATCGGCGGGGTGTTGTTAGCGATAACTGCTGTTATATCTGATGGGAGTAACCGAACGGAGTTCCCATGACCCATCGCATTGCCATCAACGGTTTCGGGCGCATTGGTCGATTGATCCTGCGCGCGCTGATCGAAGAGGATCGTCGAGATCTTGAGATCGTCGCCATCAATGATCTGGGCCCTGTGGATCACAACGCCCATCTGTTGCGCTTCGATTCCGTCCATGGCCGCTTTCCCGGCACCATTACCACCGATGGCAACACGATGGATGCGGGCCGCGGGCCGATCCGCGTCACCGCAGAGCGGGACGCGGCCAGGCTGAACTGGTCCGATATCGATCTGGTGCTCGATTGCACTGGCCTGTACAAGGATGCCGCGAAAGCGCGTATTCACCTTGAACGCGGGGCGCGGCGGGTGCTGATCTCGGCACCGGCCAAGGGTGCCGACCGGACAGTGGTTTACGGCGTCAACCATGACAGCCTGCGCGCGCAGGACACCATCATCTCGAACGCCAGCTGCACCACCAATTGTCTGGCGCCGGTGGCGCAGGTGTTGCATCAGGCGGTGGGCATCCAGCGTGGCTTCATGACAACGGTGCATGCCTATACCGGCGATCAACCCACGCTGGACCGTAATCATTCCGACCTCTACCGCGCCCGCGCTGCCGCGCTCAGCATGATCCCCACCAGCACCGGGGCGGCGAAGTCGCTGGGGCTGGTGCTGCCGGAACTGGAGGGCAAGCTGGATGGCGTGGCGCTCAGGGTGCCCACGCCCAACGTATCGGCGGTAGACCTGACCTTTGACGCCGCGCGCGCCACTTCGACCGACGAGATCAACGCCGCCATCATCGCGGCGGCCGAGGGGCGGCTGAAGGGCATTCTGGCCACGACCGACCAGCGCAATGTCAGCATCGATTTCAACCACGATCCCCATTCGGCTGTTTTTCACCTCGATCAGACGCGCGTGATGGAAGATCGGTTGGTGCGCGTGCTGGCCTGGTATGATAATGAATGGGCCTATGCGCTGCGCATGCTCGACACCGCCGGAACCATTACTCGTCTGGCATAAGCCGGTCGGGCTGAATGCGGGCGCAAAACAATCCGAACGGAGGACCCGATGCCGTTGCAGAAACGTAAGATCTGGGCGCTGGTTATGAATGCAGCCCATGCGCGGATTGTGCGCAACCTTGGTTGGCAACACGATCCGACCGAACCCGCCGATTCCCCGGCCGAGCTGGAATTTGCTACTGAAAACCGCTCGTTGAGCGATGTGATGTCCGACAAGCCGGGACGCAGCTTTGCCTCGTTCGGCGGTGGGCGGCGTTCGGCGATGGAGTATGGCAGCGACCCGCTGGCCGAAGAGACCCGCGGCATGATCCGCGAGATCATCACGGCGCTGGAACATCACCTTCGCAAGGGCGATTTCAAGGAACTTGCAGTCTATGCCGAGCCGCAGGTTCTGGGCGAGCTGCGCAAGATGCTTCCCGGTCCGCTGCGTGACACTGTCACCCGCGAGGAAACCGCCAATTACCTGCAACTCAGCCCACAGCAACTGACGAAAACGCTTTCCGAACAACTGGGCATCGGCGGCGCCGGTCTGCGCTGAACATACCAGACCAGCACAAAGATTGAGAAACCCGTTCGGGCCGAACCCTTTGCCAGGGACACGGCCCGGCCATTGCACATGATTGGTGCAAACGCGCCGCGCGCGGCACATGCACAATCTTGTCGCATATTTCGCGATCATTGTTTCGTCACCCACACGAAAATCGGCATGTGCCTACTTTGCCCCGCCTGCTGGCCAAGCTATTGATCGGGCATGGACCTTGTCGTGATGGTAGCTCTTGTGGCGGCGTTGTTTGCCGTGATCGGCCTGTCGGAGCCCGTCGCCGACAGGTTACGGCTACCTGCGACGGTGATCCTGGCCATGATGGGCATCGCCATCGCCACCGGCGCGACGCTGCTTTTGCACACCACGCTGACCGATGCTTTCAACCCGGTGGCGCAGGCAATTCTGGCGCTGCCGATCCGTTCGAACCTGTTTCTTTACGTTTTCCTGCCAACACTGATCTTTCAGGTCGCCCTTTCGATCGATTTCCGCCGGATGCTGGATGACTGGGTGCCGATTCTGGTGCTCTCGGTGGTTGCAGTGGTCGTGGCAACGCTGGTGGTGGGCTATGCCCTCTATCCGCTGACCGGGCTGTCGTTGATGGCCTGTTTTCTGATCGGGGCGATCGTTTCCACCACCGATCCGTCCGCCGTGGTGGGCATTTTCCGCGCCACCCCCGCACCCCAGCGCCTGGCGCGGATCGTCGAAGGCGAAAGCCTGCTTAATGATGCCGCCGCGATCGCGCTCTTTGGCCTGTTCTTCGCCTATGTCGCCTTTGGCATCCCCGCCCCTCACCCGACCGACCTGATGTTCCATTTTCCCTGGCTGGTTTTGGGCGGTGCCTTTACCGGATGGGCGGCCGCACGGCTCGCGTTGACGGGGTTGGCGCGGTTGGGCGATCATCCGCTGGGGCAGGTGTCGGTTTCGGTGGCGCTGCCCTATCTGGTTTATGTGCTGGCGGAGGCGGTGCTCAGTGTCTCGGGTGTCATCGCGGTTGTGGCTGCCGGGTTGACGCTGAACTACATTGCGCCGGGCAAGCTGTCGCCGGCCTCGCTGAAGAAGCTGCGCGATACCTGGGATCTGTTGGGCTACTGGGCCAGTGGCATGATCTTTGTTCTGGCCGCCCTTCTGATTCCGCGGCTTCTTGCCAATGCCCGGCCCTTTGACCTGGTGTTGATCGCGGTGACAGTGCTGGCCGCACTGGCTGCGCGGGCGCTGATCCTGTTTGTTGTCTTTCCGGTGCTGACCCGGATGCGCGCTTCGCCCAAGGTCGAGGCACCCTACCGGTTGGCAATCATGTGGGGCGGGCTGCGCGGGGCGGTAACGCTGGCCCTGGCGCTGGCGGTGACCGAAAGCTTCCGCGTCTCGCCGGAAATCAAGCGGGAGGTCGGCATCATCGCTACTGGCTTCACGCTGTTCACGCTGATGGTTCAGGGCACCACGCTGCGACTGATGATATCCCGTCTGGGGCTGGACAAGCTGTCGCCGATCGACGCGGCACTCTCGGCACAGGTGGTTGCGGTGGCGCTGCAATCGGTGCGTGAAACGGCCACTTCGGCGGCGCGCGATCTGGGCCTGTCGCGCGACACCGTGCGCGACGAGGCGAAGCGCTTTGGCGAACGGGTGGATCGCGCGGTCAAGGCCGCCGATGCGGGCACTATCCAGGACCGGGACCGCATCACGCTGGGGCTGGTGGCGCTGGCCGGGCGCGAACGCGATCTGATCCTTGAGGGGTTTCACGAACGGACGATTCCCGCGCGACTGGCCGACCGGATGCTGATTGATGCCGACCGGCTCATTGAAGGCACGCGCAACGGCGGGCGGCTTGGCTATCTCAACACCGCGCGTCGGCGGTTGCGCAAGGTGCGTGGACTGCGAATTGCCGAGTTCCTGCACAATCGTCTGCGACTGTCGGGGCTGCTGTCGAACCTCACCGCCGAGCGGTTTGAACTGCTCGTGCGGCAGGTGCTGATCCTCAAGGAGCTTCATGGCTTCATCGACACCCGCATCCGGCGCATTCATGGCAAGCGGGTAGCCGATTTGCTGCACGATCTGATGGAACGCCGCCTTGAAGAAACCGAAAAGGCGCTGGACGGCCTGCGCCTTCAGTTCCCCGGCTATGCCGAGCAGCTTGAACGCCGGTTGATCCGGCAGGTCGTTCTCGCGCAGGAGGAACGCGAATACGCTGCGCTGGTCGATGACGGGCTGATCGGACCGGAACTGCGGCAAGTGCTAATGAGCGATATCGCCGCGCGCCACACCCGCCTTGCCGACCGGCCGACACTGGATCTGGCAGTGCAAAAAACCGAACTGGTCCGCCAGTTTCCACTGTTCTCGGATATGTCCGAGGGGCAGAGCAAGCGGCTGGCGGCTCAGTTGCGCACCGTCTATGCCGCGCCGGGAGAGGTGCTGATGCGCCGTGGTGATTCGCCGCGCCGGGTCTGGTTCATTGCCTCGGGCGCGGTGGAACTGACGCGCGCCAATCAGGTTGTGCGCCTGGGACGCGGCGAGATGTTTGGTCATCTGGCTCTGTTGCGCCGCGGAAAGCGACACGGCCAGGTCAGTGCGATCACCCATTGCACCCTGCTGACGCTCGATGAATCGCGCTTTCTGGCGCTTCTGAGGCGCAACGCTTCCCTGCGAAAGGCAGTTCTGGAAAGCGCTGAAAAGCGCGGCGTCCAGATCGAACTGTCAGATATCATGGACGCTTGAGGCGCGTAGCCGATCAGAGGCCGACAGTCACCGGTCCGAACTTTTCGCGCAGCAAGGCGTTGATGCGCGGCGGCACAAACTTGCTGACATCGCCACCCAGCCGCGCAATTTCCTTCACCAACCGCGAGGCAATTGCCTGATGGCGTGCTTCGGCCATCAGGAACACCGTCTCGATCGAGGAATCGAGTGCACGGTTCATGCCGACCATCTGGTACTCATACTCGAAGTCAGCCACCGCGCGCAGCCCCCGAATGATCACCGCCGCGCCGACATCTTGGGCGCAATCGATCAGCAGGTTCTCGAACGGATGCACCACGATCTCGGTGCCGGTGCGCAGACTCAGCGCCTCACATTCCGCCTCGATCATCGCGACCCGTTCTTCCAGCGAGTAAAGCGGCCCCTTGTCGCGGTTGATCGCCACCCCGATCACCAGCCGGTCCACCAGAACGCAGGCGCGACTGATGATATCCATATGCCCCAGCGTCAGCGGATCAAAGGTTCCAGGGTAAAGTCCGATGCGCATGGTCATCTCCTTGGTGGTCATGGCGGCCTTTCCAGCCGGCGCCACGCAACAATATTACCCACCGGGATGCAAGAGAAGAATTTCTGCATGGCGCGAACCTGCACCATTCATTGCCAACAGAAATCTTCGGCAGAAAGGGTCGAGAAGGTCAGAGCAGGCTTGCCATCCCCCTGCCCGGCCGACCGACGGGCGCAGGAACGATCCGGGCTAATGCCCCATGATCATCCCGGTAAGGGCGTCTTTCTCAAGCTGCAACTCGCTCAGCCGCGCAGCGACCACATCTCCGATCGAGATCAGGCCGATCATCTTCTTGTCCTCGATCACCGGCATGTGGCGAAACCGCCGCGTGGTCATGGTTTCCAGAACCTGATCGGCACTGTCGCCCGGCGCACATCCATAGATGGCACGGGTCATCATCGCCTCGACCTTGTCATCCAGACAGCCGGTGCCGCGCTTGCCCAACTCGCGTACGATGTCGCGCTCCGACAGCATACCCTTTACCGAAGCGCCGTCATCCGACACCACCAATGCACCGATGCGCCGCGCTGACAGTAACTCGACCGCGTCGCGCACCGTGGCGCCCGGTGAAATGGTCACCACGCCGCCCGCTTTTGCCTTGAGGATCTGGTTTACCAACATGATGGCCTCCCGCCGCTGTCACCTCTCAAGGGTCGGTCAGCGCCGTGCATCTGTCAAGAACCTTGCCACGCCAGAGGAATGCCCGCTTCGACCGAAGGGAACCCGCGCCCCTGAAATCGGACAGCTCGCGCCCCGTGCGGATAGCCGGCGGTCAAGGCGACTTATCCACCGCGCGCTCCAGTCGCGCCACCTCGCGCTTCAGCCCGGCTACAAGCGCGCGGGCAAAGCGTTCCAGCCGGGGCACGCGGCGATCATCGGCATGCCGGATCAGGTGAAAGGCCCGGGTCAGGCCGAATTCTGCGTCCAGCACCCGGCGAACGCCCGGCGCAAAGGGAAGCGCGAAGTCATGCACTACCCCCAGCCCCGCTCCCTGCCGGATCAGGTTCAGTTGCACCGACACCGAATTTGACGCCAGAGGTGGCGAATCCACTCCCAGATCGGCCAGATAATCCAGTTCGCGGTCAAAGATCATGTCGGGGATGTAACCGATCAACCGATGCGCCCTCAGATCCGCCAGCCCGGCAAGCGGTGGTGCGCTGGCAAGATAGGGTTCGGCGGCTGCCAGATGCAGCCGGTAGTCGGTGATTTTCTGCACGATTACCCTGCCCGAGTCCGGCATGCTGACGGCCACGACCATATCTGCCTCGCGCCGGTTCAGGCTGAAGACCCGTGGCAACGCGACGATCTGCACCTCAAGCCCCGGATTGCGCGCGCAAATCGCCGCAACGACCTGTGGCAGCAGGTAATTCGCACAGCCATCCGGCGCGCCGATGCGGATCTGCCCGGTGATTCCCGCATTGGCGCCGGCCACCGCTTCTCGCGCCGTTTCCATCGTGGTTTCTATACTTTGCGCATGCGCCAGCAGTCGCGCGCCCTCGTCGGTAAGGGCATACCCCTGGGGAGACTTGGTGAACAACCGTACCCCCAGCGCATCTTCGAGCCTTGCCACGCGCCGCCCTACCGTGGCCGGATCCAGCTTGAGCATCCGCCCCGCCTGGCTGAGGCTCTGGCCCCGCGCCACAGCCAGAAAAACGCGCAGATCATCCCAGTCAGCCATTTCCCGCCCTTTTGCAGAATTGCAAAACCCCTTTTGGGAAACTGCCCCTGTTCAGGACAATTTTGCAAGGCTATTGTGTGATCAGATTGTTCAGGAGGATATCATGAAGGAAATCGGTCACTGGATCGACGGCAAGCTGGTCGCGGGCACCTCGGGCCGCTTCGCCGATGTCTACAATCCCGCCACCGGTGAAGTGCAGGCGCGCGTGGCGCTGGCCTCGACCGGTGAGCTGGACGCTGCCGTTGTGTCGGCCGCGAAAGCGCAGCGGGCATGGGGCGCGACCAATCCGCAAAAACGCGCGCGGGTGATGATGGCGCTGGTCGGCCTGATCAACCGCGACATGGATAAGCTGGCCGAGGCCCTGTCAAGCGAGCATGGCAAGACCTTCCCCGACGCCAAGGGCGATATCCAGCGCGGGCTGGAGGTGATCGAATTCTGTATCGGCGCACCGCATCTGCTGAAGGGCGAGTTCACCGATTCCGCCGGGCCGGGTATCGACATGTATTCGCTGCGTCAGCCCCTGGGCGTGGCAGCTGGCATTACGCCGTTCAATTTCCCGGCCATGATCCCACTCTGGAAGATGGGTCCGGCGCTTGCCTCGGGCAACGCGTTCATCCTCAAGCCATCAGAGCGCGCGCCGACGGTGCCCCTGATGCTGGCGCAACTGTGCCAGGAAGCCGGGCTGCCTGACGGCGTGCTGCAGGTGATCAACGGCGACAAGGAAGCTGTGGATGCGATCCTTGACAACGAGACCGTGCAGGCGGTGGGCTTTGTCGGCTCCACGCCAATTGCGCAGTATATCTACAGCCGTGCCACCGCGAACGGCAAGCGCAGCCAGTGCTTCGGCGGCGCCAAGAACCACATGATCATCATGCCCGACGCTGATATGGACCAGGCCGCCGACGCACTGGTTGGTGCCGGTTTCGGTGCGGCGGGCGAACGCTGCATGGCGATCTCGGTCGCGGTGCCGGTCGGCGAAGGCACCGCCGAGGCGCTGCGCGAGCGGCTGATCCCGAAGATCGAAAAGCTGAAAGTCGGCCCCTGGACGGCGGGCAACGATGTCGATTTCGGGCCGGTCGTGACGGCTGCGGCAAAGGAGAACATCCTGCGTCTGGTCGAAACCGGCGTCGATCAGGGTGCGGAACTGGTGGTCGATGGCCGCAACTTCAGCCTGCAGGGCTATGAGAACGGCTTTTTCGTCGGTGCGCATCTGTTCGATCACGTGACCCCCGATATGGATATCTACAAAACCGAGATCTTCGGCCCCGTCCTGTCAATGGTCCGCGCCAAGACCTATGAAGAGGCGATCAACCTTGCGATCGACCACGAATACGGCAATGGCACCGCGATCTTCACGCGCGATGGCGACACCGCACGCGATTTCGCCAACCGCATCAACATCGGCATGGTCGGTATCAACGTGCCGATCCCGGTGCCGCTGGCCTATCACACCTTCGGCGGCTGGAAGAAATCAGGTTTTGGCGACCTGAACCAGCACGGTCCGGATGCGTTCCGCTTCTACACCCGCACCAAGACCGTGACCGCACGCTGGCCCAGCGGGATGAAGGAAGGCGTGGCGCTGAACTTCAAGGCAATGGACTGATCTGAAACGGCAGGAGGGGGGCGTTGCCCCCCTCTTCGGCTGCGCCGAATTCACCCCCCAGCGTATTTCTGGCAAGATGAGGGGGCCGGGTTTTGCAACATTACTGCAAGACTCGGGATTTAAACATACGTTCAATTCGAGACACCGCGAACCGGGAGGGGACCATGGATTTCGCGCTGAGCGAGGAACAGACGGCCATTTTCGACATGGCCCATGCTTTCGGGCAGGAGCATATCGCGCCTTTCGCCCGCGATTGGGAGGCCGAGGGCACAATCCCGCGTGATCTGTGGGTCAAGCTGGCCGAACTGGGGTTCGGCGGCCTCTATGTCAGCGAAGAGGCCGGCGGCGCGGGACTCTCAAGGCTGGACGCAACCTTGGTTTTCGAGGCGCTGAGCATGGCCTGCCCCTCGGTTGCTTCCTTCCTGTCGATCCACAACATGTGTGCGGCGATGCTGGACAAGTTCGGCAATGACGACGTGAAGGCGCGCTACCTTACCCCCGCGATCGGCCTGGAGAAGGTTCTCAGCTACTGCCTGACCGAACCCGGCGCCGGATCGGACGCCGCGGCACTGAAAACCCGCGCTCAGCGCACCAATGAGGGCTATGTGCTGAACGGCACAAAGGCCTTCATCTCAGGCGGCGGCTATTCCGACGCCTATGTGGTGATGTGCCGGACCGGCGATGAGGGTGCGCGCGGTATTTCCACGCTGGTAGTGGAAAACGGCACGCCGGGCCTGAGCTATGGCGGGCTGGAAGACAAGATGGGCTGGCGCGCGCAGCCTACACGGCAGGTTCAGTTCGACGATTGCCTGGTTCCCGCCGACGCACTGGTCGGCGAGGAAGGCAAGGGCTTTCGCTATGCGATGAACGGGCTGGATGGCGGGCGTCTGAACATATCGGCCTGTTCACTGGGCGGAGCGCAGGCCGCACTGGACAAGACGCTGGCCTATATGGGCGAGCGCAAGGCTTTCGGTCAGCCGATCGACCAGTTTCAGGCGCTCCAGTTCCGCCTTGCCGATCTGGAAATCGAACTGCAGGCCGCGCGCACCTTCCTGCGCCAGGCTGCCTGGAAGCTGGACCGGGGCGCGCCCGATGCGACAAAATTCTGTGCCATGGCCAAAAAGTTCGTCACTGAAGCAGGTAGCCGGGTGGCGGACCAATGCCTGCAGTTGCATGGCGGCTACGGCTATCTGGCCGATTACGGGATCGAGAAGATCGTGCGCGACCTTAGGGTGCATCAGATCCTGGAAGGCACCAACGAGATCATGCGCCTGATCACGGCGCGGGCATTGCTGGCGGAGCGGGGCTGATGGAAGCAGAGGTTATCATTCGCAAGGAGGGGGCGGCCGGGCGGATCACGCTGAACCGCCCCAGGGCGCTCAACGCGTTGACGCATGGGATCTGTCTGGAAACGCTGGCCGTGCTCGATGCCTGGGCAAATGACCCCGAGGTCAGGGTGCTGGTCATCGATGCCGTCGGTGAAAAGGCGTTTTGCGCGGGCGGCGATATCGCACAGGTCTATCATGCCGGGCGAGAGGGCAACTTCGCACTCGGGCGCGATTTCTGGCGCGATGAATACGTCATGAACGCACGTCTGGCAGGATATGGAAAGCCGATCATCAGCCTGATGCAGGGTTTCGTCATGGGCGGCGGTGTCGGCTATGGTTGCCATGTCAGCCACCGGGTGGTGGGTGACAGCACGCAGATGGCAATGCCGGAATGCGGGATCGGCCTGATCCCGGATGTGGGTGGGACACATCTTCTGGCGCGCGCGCCCGGCTGGCTGGGGATGCATCTGGGCCTGACCGGTGCGCGGCTCGGTGCGGGCGATGCAATACATGCGGGATTTGCCGATCATTACATCCCGGAGGAGGACTGGCCCGCGCTGATCGCCGATCTGGTCCGAACCGGCGATGACGGGCTTGTAGCCGCCACCGCGCGTCCGGTGCCCGAGGCCCCGCTGGCCGCCCTGCGCCCCGAAATCGACACCGCCTATAACGACAGCGGCGCTGCGCGCGACAATGGCGTGGCCTATGTGGCACTGGTAGCGCGGCAACTTCAGGCGCTGGAAAGCGGCTGGGCGCAGGCCGCCGTCAGGGCGATTGCGCGCAACAGCCCGCTCAGCATGGCCTCGACCGCCGCGATGCTGCGCAAGCTTGGCCCTGAGGGAGGATTGCACGCCGCACTGCGCCAGGAGTTCCGCTGGACCTGGCGCAGCATGGACCGGGGCGATTTCCTGGAAGGGGTGCGTGCTCAGATCATCGACAAGGACCGCAACCCGCGCTGGCGGCACGGCGGTATTGACGATCTGACATTGATCGAGGTCGAGGCGATGCTGGCACCGCTTGGCGCGGATGAACTGATATTCGAGGAGAACGAGGCATGAAGATCGGATTTATCGGGCTCGGGAATATGGGCGGGCCGATGGCCGCCAATCTGGTGGCCGCCGGACATTCGGTTACGGGCTTTGACCTGGCCGCACCGATGCCCGAGGGCGTGAGCGCAGCCGCATCAGCTGCCGAGGCGGCAACAGGGGCAGAGGTTGTCATTACCATGCTGCCGAATGGCGCGATCCTGCGGGCGGTGGCCGATCAGGTGATCCCGGCGATGGCGGCAGGCGCGGTGCTTTGTGACTGCTCCACCGTCGACGTGGACAGCACCCGCGCAGTGGCGGACAAGGCGGCGGCGGCAGGGATAGGCGCGCTGGACGCGCCGGTTTCGGGCGGCGTTGGCGGAGCGGCAGCGGGAACGCTGACCTTCATGGTCGGCGGTTCCGATGCAGCCTTCGCCACCGTGCAACCGCTGTTCGCGGTGATGGGCCAGAAGGCTGTGCATTGCGGCGGGCCGGGCGCGGGTCAGGCGGCCAAGATCTGCAACAACATGATCCTCGGCGTGACGATGATCGCCACCTGCGAGGCCTTCGCGCTGGCTGACAAGCTGGGGCTGGACCGCGCCAAGATGTTCGATGTGGTCAGCACCTCGTCGGGCTATTCCTGGTCGATGAACGCCTATTGCCCGGCGCCCGGCGTGGGTCCGCAATCGCCTGCCGACAATGGCTACAAGCCCGGCTTCGCGGCGGAACTGATGCTCAAGGATCTGCGACTGGCGCAACAGGCCGCCGAATCAGGCGATGCCGACACGCCGATGGGCCAGCTTGCCGCCGCGCTCTATGCCCGGTTCGTCGAAGAGGAAGATGGCAAGGGAAAGGATTTCTCCGCGATGCTGCCCCGGTTCGAGAAGCGCGGGCGGGAGTCGTGACGCGAAGATAGACATTCACATGTCAATATGTTTTACTGCGTGACACGGCAACTGCTTCGCAGGAGACCTCCATGTTCGCGCAAAACGTCGGAACGATTGACCGGATCATCCGCATCGTCGTAGGCCTCGCCCTTCTGGCAGGGTTCTTCCTCAATCCCGAGGCCAGCCTCCGCTGGCTCTACCTGATCGGAATCATCCCGCTGGTAACGGGGCTGTTCAGCACCTGCCCGCTCTACAGCATCCTCGGCATCTCAACCTGCCAGACGCGCCGCAACTAGGCCCGTCCGGGGGTGCAAGCCCCCGGACACGCCGCGTGAAGGCTCCCCTTGCGGGGGGCTGAACGCGGCGTCCCCCGATCATAGGGGGTTACGCCGGCTGATCGCTCGCCTGCCTTGCCCACATCGCACTGTAGCGCCCGCCAAGCGCCAGCAGCGCTTCATGCGTGCCTTCCTCGACAATTTCGCCCGCTTCCATCACCACGATCCGGTCGGCATCGACCACCGTCGACAGACGGTGTGCGATGGTCACGACCGTGCGCCCCTCACCCATCGCCCGCAACGACTCCTGGATATCGCGCTCGGTCTGGGTGTCGAGCGCCGAGGTAGCCTCGTCCAGAAGCAGAATCGCCGGGTCTTTCAGCAGGGTACGCGCAATTCCAACCCGTTGCTTCTCGCCGCCCGACAGTTTCAAGCCACGCTCTCCCACCTGGGTGTCATAGCCTTCGGGCAGCGTGAGGATGAAATCATGGATCCGCGCGGCCTTGGCCGCCGCCTCCACTTCGGCGCGCGTGGCATCATCCTTGCCATAGGCGATATTGTAATAGATCGTATCGTTGAACAGCACCGTATCCTGCGGCACCACGCCGATTGCCGCATGCAGACTGTTCAGCGTCACATCGCGGATGTCCTGACCGTCGATCAACAGCCGTCCGCTCGTCACATCATAGAACCGGAACAACAGCCGCCCGATGGTCGATTTTCCGGAACCCGAATGCCCCACCAGCGCCACCTTCTGCCCCGGAGCCACGTCCAGCGTGATGCCTTTCAGGATTGGCCGCGCCGGATCATAGGCAAAGCGCACACCCTCCAACCGCACCGCGCCCCCGCGCAGCGCCAGCGGCTTCGCATCCGGCGCCTCCACGACATCCGGCTTCTGACCCAGCAGGCCAAACATCTCGCCCATATCGACCAGCGATTGACGGATCTCGCGGTAAACCGTGCCGAGGAAGTTCAGCGGCATGGTAATCTGGATCATATAGGCGTTTACCATAACGAAGTCGCCCACGCTCAGATGCCCTTGCTCCACCCCCACGGCGGCCAGCACCATCACAATCACCAGCCCGGTCGTGATGATCGCCGATTGCCCGAAATTGAGAAAAGACAGCGTATAGGCGGTTTTCAGCGCGGCGCGTTCATAACGCGCCATTGCCCCGTCATAGCGCCTCGCTTCCCGTGCTTCGGCGTTGAAGTACTTGACGGTCTCAAAGTTCAGCAGGCTGTCGATGGCTTTCTGGTTGGCATCGGTATCCTGTTCATTCATCTCACGCCGGATCTTCACCCGCCACTCGGTGATCTTGAAGGTGAACCAGACATAAAGCGCAATGGTGATCACGATGGCGGCCAGATAGCGGGCATCGAACAGCACCACCATGATCGCCGCGATCATCAGCAGTTCCAGCACCAGAGGCCCGATCGAGAACAACAGGAACCGCAGCAGAAAATCGACCCCCTTCACACCCCGCTCGATTATCCGGCTCAGGCCCCCGGTCTTGCGCGTCAGGTGATAGGACAGGCTAAGTTGATGAATATGCGTGAAGGTTTCCAGCGCCAACTTGCGCAGCGCCCGTTGACCGACGACGGCAAAGATCGCGTCACGCAACTGCTGGAAGCCCACGTTCATCAACCGGGCCATACCGTAAGCCACAGTCAGCCCGATGGCGCCGAAGCCAACCAGCCACCCTGCCCCGGCGTCGCTGGGGGCCAGCGCATCAACCGCCGCCTTGTACAAAAGCGGCGTGCCCACCGCGATGATCTTGGCAATCAGCAGCATCGCCAGCGCCGCGACCACCCTGAACTTGATCCCATTCTCCCCCTCGGGCCACAGATAGGGTCCGACCCGTCGGATCGTCGACCAACCCGAGGCAGCAGCGGGCGCGACAGTGCGCGGCTGTAGATCATTTTGCGGGGTGGCGGGCGTGGCGTCGGCCGAAGTGGTCATGGCGGGCTTTCCGGAAATGTGTCGCCCTGACCTAATCCTTGTTCCGAACGAATACCAGTGGCCCGACGCGCCGGCGCGCACGCGCCTGGATCACTCCGGCAGAGTGAAAATCTGCCCTGGGTAAATCAGGTTGGGGTCGCGTATCTGGCCACGGTTGGCATTGTAGATCACAACATATCTTTCGCCCGCCCCGTAATGCCCTTCCGAGATCCGCCACAGCGAATGGCCCGGCTGCACCGTGATCAGCGCAACCGCTTGCTGTCCGGCGGGCTGCGTCGTCCCGGTCGGTGCAGTTGCGGCGGCGTCAACCCCGGCTTCGCTCTGTGTTTCGGTTTCGGGCCGGACGCTTGCGCCGGTTTCAGAGTCGTGGCTACCGGCTTGTTGCGTCGCCGTCTGCCGCCCGGCTTCCGTTCCTGTATCTGCCGCCTCCTCGCCCGCAAGCGCGCCGCCATCACGCGGGACGGGCTGTGACCGCGCCGACCTGACAAGCGCGGGGTCCTCGCGCTGAAAAGGCGTCTCGAATCTGGAAACCACCCGGTCGTCCATGTCCAGTTGATCGACACGCAGGATATAGACCCCGGGATCGACCGCCGGCAGATCCGACGACCAGCCACCGTTCTCTGCAAGCGCTGTGGCGATCGGCCGGTTATCGAGATAGATCTGCATCCGCGTTCCGGCATCCGCCGAGGCCGCGCGCCCCGAGATCTGCACATCGCCCAGATCGGAATAGCTGATCACGTCGATGATGACATTTCCGATCACCTGTTGTGCGCGATCCATCAATTCCACCTCGCCCGAACCGCGCAGCACGAAAACACGCGGGACAAGGTTTTCCGTCGGCCCGGTTGTCGCTTCGAGGGTCTCAGACGTCTGGCTTGGCATGTCTACCAGGGTTTGCACGGCTTCGGGCATTGTCCCGGCCAGAGCTTGCGCTTCCGGTTCAGTGGTATCCGTGACCGTCTCTCCGGCTGCTGTGCCGGTCGCTATTTCCAAGGTTTCCCGGGTGCTTGTCTCAACCGCTGTTGCGTTGGACCTGTCGCTGTCCGCCCCGGCCTCGACGCGCAGCTCTGTGGTTGGTCTTGTCTGCGTCGGAGCGGGTGGCGGCTCCTGTCCGACGACGGGCATTTCGTCCCTGCCATCGGCGAGCAACTCTGTTCGCTCCAATGCCGTGGACGCAGCCTCGTGCCCCCGCGGTTGCGCAACGGGAGCTGCGGCGTTCTCCAACTGCGACGTGACATCTCCGGGCAGACTTGTCGGCTCCGGCTGCAGGGCAGCAAGGGCGACAGTTTCGGGCGCGGCTTCAGCCAGCGCGGCCACCACGTCGGGCCGAGGCGTCAGAACCACCCGGTCATCAGACGCCACCACGCGCCCATCCGCCAGAACCATCTCCAGCGTCATGATCTGCACCGCCTCATTGGGCGCAAGCGTGAAAAGCGACACAAATTGCCCGGCATTATCAGCAGATGTCTCGGCCACCGGGGTGCCGTCAACACGCAAGATTACCGCAGATCCCGGCAATGCCGAACCGGCCACCAGCGCGCCACCGTCCTCGGCAACGCGCACCACGTCGAAGGCCGGTGCCGCAGGCATCCGGACCTGCGGAGCGGGCTCTGGCGCGGGCGCAGGTTGGGCCGCCGGGGCAGGCGCTGTTGCCGAGGGCGTCGGAAGCGTATCTGACGCAGGCTCAGGCCCGCGCTGGTCGGTGTATAACACAGCCGCAAGCCCCAGCCCGACGACCAGTATCGCGCCTGCAAGGAGCCACGCCTTTGTCTGCGAAAACGAAACCATTGCGCGCCTCTTCGCCTGGACTTGCCCCTTTCTAGCAACACCCGTATCTATGGGCAAAAGAAATCCGCGCCGCTAGGTCTTGCGAAAGGATCAGCCATGCCCAGATTCTCAGCCTCAATCTGCCTGTTCTGCGGATCGCGTGCAGGGCTGAACCCACAACTGGCTGCTATCGCGCAGGAAACCGGCGCAATGCTGGCGCGGGAAAACTGGCGGCTGGTCTATGGCGCGGGCGATATCGGCCTGATGGGCGCGGTTGCGCAGGCCACGCAGGCGGCGGGCGGACAGGCGCTTGGCGTGATCCCCCAACATCTGATGCGCCGCGAAGTTGCCCGGCGCGACCTGTCAACGCTTGTGGTGACCGAAACCATGCACGAGCGCAAGAAGGTCATGTTCACCAATTCCGACGCTATCGTCGTTCTTCCGGGCGGTGCCGGAACGCTGGACGAGTTCTTCGAAGTGCTGACCTGGGCGCAGATCGGGCTGCACGGCAAGCCGGTGGTGCTGCTTGATGCCCAGGGGTTCTGGCAGCCGCTACTGGCGCTGATCGAGCATGTGATTGAACAGGGCTTTGCCGATGCAAGCTTGCGCGGGCTTTTTACCACCGTCCCCGATGTGCCCACCCTTGCCGAAGCCCTGCGCGCACGGCTCCAGCCCGCCTGATCGCCAATATGCCGTGACCGGCAGCACCCGTCCGTGGCAACGCCGCGCGCCGGGGTTCGATGCCCCGGCGCGCGGCGCCCCCCTCTTGCAGACGCCTATTCAGCGGCAGCCCGTCGCCTGCGCAGAAGCGGCGCCAGATAGTGGCCGGTATGGCTGCCCGGTATCGCGACAATATCCTCGGGCGTGCCTTCGCCCACAATCATCCCGCCGCCATCGCCGCCTTCGGGGCCGATATCGATGATCCAGTCGGCGGTCTTGATCACATCCAGGTTGTGCTCGATCACCACCACCGAGTTGCCCTGCTCGACCAGTTCGTGCAGCACTTCCAGAAGCTTGCGAACATCCTCGAAATGTAGCCCCGTGGTGGGCTCGTCCAGAATATAGAGCGTGCGGCCGGTCGAGCGGCGCGACAGTTCCTTGGACAGTTTCACCCGCTGTGCCTCGCCGCCCGAAAGCGTTGTCGCCTGCTGGCCCACCTTGATATAGCCAAGCCCCACGCGCATCAGCGCATCCATCTTCTCGCGGATCGAGGGAACGGCTTGAAAGAAGCCCTGCGCCTCTTCAACCGTCATCTCAAGAACGTCTGCTATGCTCTTGCCCTTGAACAGAACTTCCAGCGTTTCACGGTTGTAGCGCTTGCCCTTGCAGGTCTCGCAGGTGACATAGACATCGGGCAGAAAATTCATCTCGATCTTCAGCACACCATCGCCCTGACAGGCCTCGCAGCGCCCACCCTTGACGTTGAACGAGAACCGCCCCGGCTTGTAGCCGCGCGCCTTGGCTTCCGGCAGGCCCGCAAACCAGTCGCGGATCGGCCCGAAGGCCCCGGTATATGTCGCCGGGTTCGAGCGCGGGGTGCGCCCGATGGGCCGCTGGTCAATGTCGATCACCTTGTCCAGATGCTGCAATCCCTGCACCGTTTCGCAGGGCGCGGGCGTCTGGCGGGCACCGTTCAGCCGCATCGAGGCCGTCTTGAACAGCGTTTCAATCGTCAGCGTCGATTTCCCGCCGCCAGACACCCCGGCCACGCAGACAAACATGCCCAGCGGAAAGTCCACCGTCACGTCGCGCAGGTTGTTGCCCGTGGCCTTGACGACCGTCACCTTCTTGCCGTTGCCGGGCCTGCGGGTAGCGGGCACCGCAATCTCACGCGCGCCGGAAAGATACTGCCCGGTCAGGCTGGCCGGATCGGCGGCAATCTCCTCCGGAGTGCCCTGCGCAATCACCCTTCCGCCATGCACCCCGGCACCGGGGCCGATATCCAGCACCCAATCAGCGCTGCGGATCGCGTCTTCGTCATGTTCGACCACCAGCACGGTATTACCCTGATCGCGCAGATTGCGCAGCGTCGTCAGCAGCCGGTCATTGTCGCGCTGGTGCAGCCCGATCGAAGGCTCATCAAGCACATACAGCACCCCGGTCAACCCCGATCCGATCTGGCTGGCCAGCCGGATGCGCTGGCTTTCCCCGCCCGAAAGCGTGCCCGCTGCACGCGACAACGTCAGATAGTCAAGCCCGACATTTACAAGGAATCCAAGGCGTTCACGGATTTCCTTCACAATCGCCGTGGCGATCTGGCCCTTTTGCTTCGTCAGGTGCTCGGGCACGGTTTCGATCCAGGCCAGCGCCTCCTTGATCGACATCTCTGAGACCTGACTGATGTGCAACCCGCCAATCTTGACTGCCAGCGCCTCGGGCTTGAGGCGCGCACCGCCGCAGGTCGAACAGGGTCGGTTGTTCTGATAACGCTCGAATTCCTCGCGCACCCAGGCGCTGTCGGTTTCCTTGTAGCGCCGCACCATATTAGGGATGACCCCTTCAAAGGCACGGGTGACGTTATAAACCCGCCCGCCCTCATCATAGCGAAACGGAATCTCCTCGCCTTCCGAACCGTACAAAAGCACCTGCTTCACCTTCTCCGACAGGTCACGCCAGGGCGCGCGAGCGTCAAACTGGTAGTGTTTAGCCATCGCCTCGATGGTTTGCAGGAAATAGGGCGACTTGCCCTTGCGCCACGGCGCGATGGCCCCGTCCTCCAGCCGCAGCATGGCATCGGGCACCACCAGCCGCTCGTCGAAGAACAGCTCTACCCCCAGGCCGTCACAGGCCGGGCAGGCTCCAAAGGGGGCGTTGAAGCTGAACAAACGCGGCTCAATCTCGGGGATGGTGAAGCCCGAAACCGGACAGGCGAAATTCTCGCTGAAGGTGATGCGCTCAGGCTCCTCGCCCTCGGGCGCCTGCGCCATTTCCAGCACCGCGATGCCCTGCGCCAGGTCCAGCGCGGTACGGAAGCTGTCAGCCAGCCGTGTTTCCGAACCCGCCCGCACCACAATCCGGTCAACCACCACGTCAATGTCATGGCGGAATTTCTTGTCCAGTTCGGGCGGGGTGTCCAGTTCATGGAAGGTGCCATCGACCTTGACGCGCTGGAAGCCCTGTTTGCGCAGTTCCAGAAATTCCTTGCGGTACTCTCCCTTGCGGTCACGCACGATGGGAGCCAGCAGATAGGCGCGCGTCCCCTCTTCCAGCGCCATCACCCGGTCAACCATATCCTGCACCTGCTGCGCCTCGATCGGCAGGCCGGTGGCGGGGCTGAAGGGCGTGCCGGCGCGGGCAAACAGCAAGCGCAGATAGTCGTGGATCTCGGTCACCGTGCCGACGGTCGAGCGCGGGTTCTTCGAGGTGGTTTTCTGCTCGATGGAAATGGCCGGGCTGAGGCCCGAGATATGGTCAACATCGGGTTTCTGCATCATGTCCAGAAACTGACGCGCATAGGCAGACAGGCTTTCGACATAGCGCCGCTGCCCCTCGGCATAGATTGTATCGAACGCCAGCGATGACTTGCCGGAACCCGAAAGCCCGGTGATCACCACCAACTGATCGCGGGGGATATCGACATCAACCCCTTTGAGATTGTGCTCGCGCGCGCCGCGGATCTCGATGAACTTCTGTTCGGCCATTGCCATACTCCCGGGCACCACCTGCGCCACCGGGCATAGATAGCCTTTGGCGGATGAGTCTCCAATCCGAAAATGAGAACGAAAAGTAAACGGATTCGATTTTCCCGGCAAGCAGGTTCACATTGTGCGGCGTATCGCGGAATACGAGTCTTATATATTCCTTATCTTGAATATTATTTGGATGTGGACTATCTTCCCGCCAACACGCCGACCCCGGCGCGATTTCACAAGGAACCTGTCGATGCTCTCCTTTCTCAAGCCCCTGTTCTCCAGTGCCCCGCGCCTGGACCCCACCGATGCCGTGCGACTGGTCACAAGCGGCGAGGCCATTCTGGCCGATGTGCGCGAGGCGGATGAGCTGCGCGCAAGCGGCAAGGCCAAGGGCGCGCTGCACCTGCCGCTGAGCACGCTCGCCCGCACCAGCGACCCGAAATCAGGCCATTTCGAGCGCAAGCTTCAGGCCGCGCTGGATGGTGGAAAGCCGCTGATCCTGTATTGCGCATCCGGCGCGCGGTCCGGACGGGCCGCGGATATGCTGCGCGCCAAGGGTTTTACCGACGTTCACAACCTTGGCAGCCTGCGCGACTGGATGGCAGGCGGCGGCACGATTCAGCGCTAAGGAAAAGGGGGGCTTTCCGCCCCCCCTCTTCGGCTGCGCCGAATTCACCCCCCGAGGATATTTTTGAACAGATGAAAGGCGCGGTTAATCTGCTGTTAACTGTTGGTCAGAAATGGAGGGCACGGCCATAGGCATCGAGCACCGATTCGTGCATCATTTCGCTCAGGGTGGGATGCGGGAAGACGGTGTGCATCAGTTCGGCCTCGGTCGTCTCCAGCGTGCGAGCGATGGTATAGCCCTGGATCAGTTCGGTTACCTCGGCCCCCACCATATGCGCGCCCAGCAACTCGCCGGTCTTCGCATCAAAGACGGTTTTCACCATGCCTTCCGGCTCTCCCAGCGCGATGGCCTTGCCATTGCCGATGAACGGAAAGCGCCCGACCCTGACCTCATGCCCGGCCTCTTTCGCCTTTGCCTCGGTCAGGCCGACCGAGGCAATCTGGGGGTGGCAATAGGTGCAACCGGGAATGGAGCCGGGCTTGATGGGGTGGACCTTATGACCGGCGATCATCTCGGCCACCATCACCCCTTCATGGCTTGCCTTGTGCGCCAGCCAGGGCGCGCCCGCCAGATCGCCGATGGCATAAAGGCCATCTACCCCGGTCCGGCAATATTCATCGGTTACGACATGGGTGCGATCGACCGTGACGCCCAGCTTTTCCAGCCCGAGACCTTCGGTATTGCCGACAATGCCAACAGCAGAGATGACGGTGTCGAATTCAGCGGTCGAGGTCTTGCCTCCCGTTTCCAGATGGGCCGTAACCTTTTCCTTGCCACGCTCAAGCTTCGTGACCGTGGTCTTTTCATGGATCGTCATGCCCTGTTTGACGAACTGCTTCTTCGCGAAAGCACCGATCTCGGCATCTTCGACAGGCAGGATGCGGTCCATCACCTCGACGACCGTGGTTTTCGCCCCCAGCGTATTGAAGAAGCTGGCAAATTCGATGCCGATCGCGCCTGAGCCGATGACCAGAAGGTTCTTCGGCATCCGCTTGGGTGCCAGCGCGTGCCGGTAGGACCAGACACGTTCGCCATCGGCTTCAAGCCCCGGCAGTTCACGCGCCCGCGCGCCGGTCGCGAGGATGATATGCGGTGCTGTCAGATCCAGCGCACCCTTGTCGGTCTTGACGCAAACCTTGCCGGGCGCGGTCAGGGTGGCGGTGCCCATGACAACCGTAACCTTGTTCTTCTTCAGCAGATGGCCGATGCCCGAGGAAAGCTGCCCCGCCACCCCTCGCGAACGTTTCACCACCGCGTCCAGATCAAAGCCGATGCCATCGGCCTTGAGGCCAAAATCCCTGGCGCGGTGCATGAGGTGAAACACTTCGGCCGAGCGCAGCAGCGCCTTGGTGGGAATGCAGCCCCAGTTCAGGCAGATGCCACCCAGATTCTCGCGCTCGATCACCGCGACCTTGAGGCCCAGCTGGCTTGCGCGGATGGCGGCAACATAGCCTCCGGGCCCGGCACCGACAACGATAACATCATAGGCCTGCTGTGCCATGAAACCCCCTCGCCAAGATATAGTTCAGCATTAAACTACTTCTTGCGACAGCGCAACGGCACTTTGCGACTCTCGCTCAGGCCAATGCGTTGAGCACTGCCATATAGCCCCCTTCGGCAAGAAATGCCTCTTCGGCGGGGGTGTTCTGCCGGCCCAGTGCGGCGTTGCGATAGGGGAAGCGGCCAAAGCGGCGGATGATCTCGCGGTGGGCGCGGGCGTGACGCAGGTTATCGGCGCCGGTTTCAGGCATGCGGGCGATCATCAGGCGGATGCAGCGGTCCTGGTCAAAAGTGGTCTCGCCATGCATGAACGGAAGATAGAAGAACTGGCGGATCGGCTCTGGCAGTTTCAGGTCCATCCTGTGATGGATCGCGGTGGTTGCCGCCTTGCGCGCACGCGCATCGGTGGCGAAGGCGCGGGCATCGCCACGAAACATGTTGCGCCCGAACTGGTCGGTGACGAGCAGATAGGCCAGCGCGCCCTGGGGTGCGCCCAGCCACTCGCACAGCCCGCCGGCAGCGGCAGCTTCCCAGTCTGGCAGGAACCGCCGCGTAATCGTCGCGTCCAGTTCAGGCGTGCTGACATACCAGCCTTTCGGGCCCACCTCTTCCCAGAAATCGATGATCTCAAGCGCTCTGGCTGTTGGCATTGTCTGCCTCTCCCTGTTCCGGTGTTGCCGCTTCGAAAGCCGCTTCAAGTGTCACCGCGGACGCTGCCGGGGTCAAGGGCGTGTAGCCGCCCTGATCGGCCGGCTCGGGCGCGGAGCGGCGTGTCATGCGCCAAAGGGTATAGGCGCCAAGCAACCCGTTAAGAATCCCGATGAACAGGAAAAAGCCGCGCGGGCCCACCTGCCCCATCAACCAGCCGATCATCAGCGGCCCGGCGATCGCCCCCACGCCGTTGATGAACAGCAACCCGCCCGATGCGCCGGCCATGTCATCAACCTGCAGGAAGTCATTGGTATGGGCCAGAAGCAGCGAGTAAAGCGGGTTCGCCAACCCGCCGATCAGAAGCGCCACCACGATCAGAAGCAAGAAGGGCAGCGACACAATCGCCGCGCCAAACGCCACCAATGCGCAAAGCAGCGTCACGCCAAAGATCAGCTGGCGGCGGTCCATCGCATCAGACATCCAGCCGATCGGATATTGCAGCATCAGCCCGCCAATATAGATGGCCGCGACAAAGATCGAGATCTCCAGCACGCTCAGCCCGACCAGCCCGCCCCAGACAGCCGCCATGCCAAACAGCGCCGAATAGACACCGCCCATCAGGAAGATCCCCACGCAGCCCAGCGGCGAAATCACGAAGAGCTTGCGAAAGCTCATGGATTTGGCGCTGGCAAAGCTTGGCGCGGGGCTGATTGACAATAGGATCGGCGTGAAAGACAGCGACACCAGCACCGAGGCAATGACGAAAAGCGCGTAGCCGCCAGGATCGGCAAGGTTCAAAAGCCCCTGTGCGGTGATGATTCCCACCATCTGCACGATCATGTAAAGCGACAGGGTCTGGCCGCGGGTCTCGTTCGTTGCGGTATTGTTGAGCCAGCTTTCGGCGGTCACATAGACGCCGGCAAAGCTGAAACCGATGATCACCCGCAGTGCCGCCCAGGCGACCCAGTCCGGGGCCGCCGCATAGAGCACCAGCACCGCCGAGATCAACGAGCCGAGAGCCGCGAAAACCCGCACATGCCCGACCCGCTGGATCATCAGCGGCGCCATCTGCGAACCGGCCAGAAACCCCAGGAAGTAGGCCGACATGACCACCGACATCTGCCATGTGGCAAAACCTTCGATTCCGCCACGGATACCCAGCAGCGTGCCCTGTATACCGTTGCCGAGCATCAGAAGCATCAGTCCCAGCAAAAGCGCCCAGCTGGTGGCAAGAACTTTGAGCATGGAGCCCCTTGTCAGTTTATCTTTTCAAGCTGGCGCATATGCGACCATGCGGATTGCGGAACAACCTATCACGGCACATTCCGAAGGGCAGTCCGTTTCCGACCGGTTCTGGCCGGAAAGTGAACAACGCACCGCACCGGTTTTCGTTGCATTGGTCAGCCTTTCGTTGGAAAATTATACATTCATGCCGTTGACAGGAGGCCCTTCGCATGTATCGCGCCCCCCTCGCCATCATCCCGCGTGGCAGTAACCAGCGCTCTGGCCCGGCGCTACGCTCACGCGGGCCACTCGCATCCGTGGCACCAGGCGCGTTGCGCCTGTTCGACCCGGTGCAGATCGGCTGGCTGGACAGCACCATGCGTGATGACCTCGACCCCGACAATGCCGATCCGCTGACCGCCGCCACGGACAGCCTGACCGACTGGAACATCGCGCTGCGCCCCTGGTACCCGTCGGACATTGCCCAGTTGCGCGCCCTTCTGAATGACCCGGCTGTCTGGGTTCATCTGCCAGAGGACTTCCCCGATCCGCTTGGCGAAACGGAGGTGCGCCAGATGATCACCGCTGCCAATCTGGCCGATCACCATCAGGTGCGCGCCGTGGTGCTGGCCGGACAGCCAGTTGGCCAGATCCGGCTGGATTACGGGCTGCACCATGGTTCAGTTGCCCCGCTGCCGCCCGAGCGCCCGGAAGCCGAGATCAGCTACTGGCTGGGCCGGTCGCATTGGGGCAAGGGGCTGGGCCGGGCAATGGTAACGGGTGCGGTGACCCGCGCTTTCACCAACGCGCCGGGGCTGTTGCGGCTGGTGGCCAAGGTCCGGCCTGAAAACACCGCGTCGCGCCGGATCCTGGAAAGCGCAGGCTTTGCGCCCATCGCGCCGCCCGCCGGGCGCGGCTTTGGCGACTGGCTCTGGTTCGGTCTGCGCCGCCAGCACTGGGCGCGGGCCTGTGATCAGTCCCGCTGAGGAAACAGAAGCGACGCATCGCCGTAAGAAAAGAAACGATACCGCTCTCTGATGGCGTGTGCATAAAGGCGGCGGATCTCCTCGGTGCCCATCAAGGCGGAAACCAACATCATCAGCGTTGATCTGGGAAGGTGGAAGTTGGTCATCAACCCGTCAGTCACCCGGAACCGGAAACCGGGATAGATGAAGATGTCGGTCTCGCCACGCCAGGGCTGAACGCCCGCTGCGTCATCGGCCTGCCCCGCGGCGCTTTCAATCAGCCTGAGCGCGGTGGTGCCGACCGGGATGATGCGCCCGCCCGCCGCGCGGGTTGCGTTGATCTCGTCAGCGGCCTTTGCGCTGACCTCACCCCACTCGGCATGCATGCGATGCGTGGTCACGTCTTCCACCTTCACCGGCAGGAACGTGCCCGCGCCGACATGCAGCGTCACCTCGCTGAATGCCACGCCCCTGGCACGCAGAGCGGCCATCAGCGCTTCGTCGAAATGCAGGCTGGCGGTGGGAGCTGCAACGGCGCCTGAGTGCCGGGCGAAAACGGTCTGGTAGTCTTCCTTGTCGCGTGCATCGGCGGGGCGGCGCGCGGCAATATAGGGCGGCAGCGGCATCTGCCCGGCGCGCGCCAGGGCGGCGTCGAAGTCTGCACCCGTCGCGGTGAATTCCAAAAGCGCATCCTCGGCCCCGCGCGCGGCCACCGCGGCCTCAAGCCCGTCACCGAACACCAGCCGGTCACCGGGCGCCAGCTTGCGCAGCGGTTTCGCAAGAACCCGCCAGCGCGTGCCACCCTCGGGGGCGATCAGCGTCACCTCGATGCGCGCAACACCGCTGCCATCGCGCGTATCGCGCAGGCGCTGACCATTCAGCCGGGCAGGTATCACGCGGGTGTTGTTGATCACCAACCGGTCACCTGGGCGCAGGATATCGGGCAGATCGCGCACATGGCGGTCATGAAAGACGCCGCCTTCGGCATGCAACAGCCGTGCTGCCGGGCGCGGGCGCACCGGCCGCGTGGCGATCAGCTCTTCGGGCAGATCGAAATCGAAATCAGCCAGTTTCATTGCACGCCCATGCCCGTTATCCGTCTTTTCCGCCGCCAAGCCCTTTATCCCCGCCGCGCAACGACTACAACAAGGCTGAACGCCACGAACAGAGAGGAACAACCGATGCAACCCGGCCAGCCCGCCCCCGATTTCACTGCCCCGCGCGACGGCGGCGGAACCCTAACGCTGTCTGACCTGCGCCCGAAAGCAGTGGTTCTGTATTTCTACCCGAAGGACGACACCTCGGGTTGCACGCGCGAAGCGATTGACTTCACCGAACATGCTGATGCCTTCGAAGCCGCGGGCGCGGTCGTGGTCGGTGTGTCGAAAGACCCGGTCAAGGCACATGACAAGTTCATCGCCAAGCACAGCCTGGGAATCGCGCTGGTCTCGGATGCGCAAAGCGATATCTGCGAGCGCTACGGCACATGGGTAGAGAAAAGCATGTATGGCAGGAAATACATGGGCATCGAACGCACCACCGTGCTGATCGACGGCGCCGGGATGATCGTGCGGGTCTGGAGCAAGGTGAAGGTGCCGGGCCATGTGGCCGAGGTGCTGGAGGCCGTGAAGGCGATGTGAGCCGACTGGAGAAGGGGGCTTTGCCCCCTCTTGGCTGCGCCAATTCACCCCCAGGATATTTTTGAACAGATGAAGCGGCAGTGGTTGCCCTTTACCCGACCTGCGGGCGATATCTGCGGACAAACGGAGGAAACAATGCCCGACACCGCCCCCGAGCCGCAAACACTTGCCGAAATGGCCAACGATGTGCTGCGCTGCGCCGATCCGCGCGACAAGACAGCACGCGCGCGCCGCTACGCCGCGCACTGGTTTGCCGCGCGCGAGGCCGGAACAATGCTGCCGATTGGCCAAGCCACACCGCCCGACTTCCCCGCCCGCCCCGACGAACCGGCGCTGAAAGACCCGCGCGAAGTGCCCCGAAGGCGCCCAGGCAGCCCGGAAGGGCGAATCGCGCTGCTGCATGCGGTGGCGCATATCGAGTTGAACGCCGTCGATCTTCATTGGGACATCATCGCCCGCTTTGCGCATATTCCCATGCCTGCCGGTTTCTATGACGATTGGGTCAAGGCGGCGGATGAGGAAGCGAAGCATTTCAACCTGGTCGCGGATCTGCTGGAGGGGTTGGGCAGCCATTATGGCGCGTTGGCCGCGCATGCCGGGATGTGGCGCGCGGCATCGGACACGGCGGATGATTTCATGGGCCGGCTGGCCGTTGTGCCGATGGTGCTTGAGGCGCGCGGGCTGGACGTGACGCCCGGCATGATCGACATTTTCCGCAAGGCCGGACTTCAGGGCGCGGTTGATGCCCTTGAGGTGATCTATGCCGAGGAGGTGGGCCATGTCGCCTATGGGGCAAAGTGGTTTCACTTCCTTTGCGGGCGCGAGAATGTCGACCCGAAAGAGGTTTTCCACGCCCTCGTGCGGCGCTATTTTCACGGCGCGCTGAAACCGCCGTTCAACGAGGAGAAGCGCGCCGAGGCCGGATTGCCGCCTGATTTCTACTGGCCACTCGCCAATGAAACGCCTGACCGCACGGCCCGCGGACAGGCTGTGACGGCCCCGAAGGCCAGTTAACTTACGGTGAATCCTGATCAATCGGCGGTTTTTCGCTTATCGGGCGGCGGGCCGCCGATGCAGGACTGCAACAGCTTTCAAAAGAGTTGCAGCCAGGCAAACCCCTCGTTAACAGTTGCGCAGGAGCAACGGTGCCCGCGATGTCGGGCCGCTTTGGTACCGCAACGACAATAACGCTGGATGTTCCCTTGAGGCACTGGACAGACCGTATCAACGCCACTCTTGAGCGTTATCTTCCCGAAAAGCGCCTTTTTCTGCGGTCAGAGGACACGACCCGATTTGTCCGGCTGCGGGCATTGCACCAGGCCGTGATCGTCGCCGGAACCGGGGCTTTCGTGGTCTGGACCATCATCGCGTCGTCAATCGTGTTCATGGAGGCCATCGGATCAACCGATCTGCGTGAGCAGACACGCCGCGAACAGGTCTATTTCGAGCGCCGCCTGACCGAGCTTGCGGCCGAACGTGACCGTTCCGCGGCCGAGGCGCAGGCCGCGCATGACCGTTACAGCGAAGCGATGAACCGGGTCGCCGCGATGCAGGGCGCACTTCTGGCCAGCGAACAGCGCCGCGCCGAAATGGAATCAGGCATCGACACCTTGCAGAGCAGCCTGCGCGACCGGATCCGCGAGCGCGACATTGCCCGCGCCCGCCTGGCTGAGATTGAAAGCACCAATACCAGTGACGGGATGATGCAAACCGCGGCGCGACTGGCCGAGGTTGAACAGACGCTCGATTTCCTGGCAACAGCGCTGGGCGACACCGCGCAGGAGCGTGAGACCATTGTCGCCCTGGCGGAAAGCGCCAGCCAGCAGGTGGAACATCTGGCACTCGAGAACCGGCTGATCCAGGATCGCAATCACCGGATCTTCAGCCAGCTGGAACAGGCTGTCGAGGTTTCGATGCTGCCACTGGAACGCATGTTCAGCGCCGCGGGAATTCAACCCGAACAACTGCTCCAGCAGGTGCGATCAGGCTATCAGGATCGCACCGCGTCTCTGATGCCGATCTCGATCTCCACCTCGGGCACTCTTGATCCGAATGGTGACGAAGCACGCGCCAATGGCGTGATTGCCGCGCTTGAAGAGATCAACCTCTACCGCCTCGCCGCGCAGCGCACGCCCTTTGCCATGCCGGTGCGATCCGGCGTGCGCCAGACTTCGGGCTTTGGCACACGCCGCGACCCGCGCACTGGTGGTCGTCGCATGCATAACGGTGTCGACTGGGCCGGGCCGCAGGGCACGCCGATCCTGTCCACCGGGGCCGGAACCGTCACCCATGCAGGCCGTCAGGGTGGCTATGGCAATCTGGTGATCGTGCGTCACGACTTCGGAATCGAAACCTACTACGCCCATTTGCATACCATTAACGTGAACGTGGGCCAAAGGGTCTCGCGCGGGGATCGGATCGGTGGTATGGGCACAACCGGACGGTCAACCGGCGTGCATCTGCACTACGAGATTCGCGTGGGCGGCAGACCTATCAATCCCATGACCTACATAAGGGCCGCGCAAAATGTTTTCTAAGAGCCGAATCAACGAACAGGGACCAAAGGCCGAAGCAGCACGGATGCCCGAGCCCGCATCCGCACCCGCCTCGCGCCCCTCGTTCGATAGCGGTGCGGCAGCCGCAAAGCCCAAACCCACTGCCTCGGTGCTGTCATCGGACCTGACAGTAACCGGCAACCTGCGGACAACGGGCGATGTCGTGATTGAAGGCATCGTTGACGGCGATATCCGCGCGCATCTGCTTACGGTCGGCGAAACCGCCACGATCCGTGGCGAGATCGTCGCCGATGACATCGTGATCAATGGCCGTGTGATCGGTCGGGTGCGCGGGCTGAAGGTCCGCCTGACCTCGACTGCGCGTGTTGAGGGCGACATCATTCACAAGACCATCGCCATCGAATCCGGTGCGCATTTCGAGGGCTCGGTCCAGAGACAGGACGACCCGCTGAGCACCGCGCAGCCTGCCAAAGGCGCGCATGCGGCGCAGCAATCGATCCAGCAGGCGCCACGCCCCGCCATGTCGCAGCCTCCGCAACCTTCGACGCAGTCGCAAACCAGCAGCGCGCCCAAAGCCCCGGCCGAGGCCAAACCGGCCAAGTAACGCTACGACGATTGGCACAGGAACAGACAGGGGGCGCAGAGCGCCCCCTTTTGCGTGTCGCGCTGATGACGTGAGCGGCCCAGTATGCCGCGGCTCAGTCTGCTTCACCCTCGGGCAACAGCCGCCGGTACAGGTGCCAGCTGGCATGGCCAAAGACCGGCAAAACCACGAACAGCCCCAGAAATGCAGGCAGCATCCCAAGAAAAAGCGCCCCCGCGATTATCGCTGCCCAGATGGCCATCACCGCCGGATTGGCCGTCACGCTCCCGAAAGAAGTGATCATGGCGGTAATGAAATCAACCTCTCGATCCAGAAGCAACGGCAGGCTGATCACCGTCAGCGCATAAAACACCGCTGCCATGACCCCGCCAATGACCGAACCTACCGCCAGCATCATCAACCCGCTGGAAGAAAACAGCATCGTCCAGGTTGAGCCGGTGATCGGTTGCAGCCCGAAGAACAGCGCAAAGATGGTGTGGGCGATGAACACCCAGAACATGAAGACCAGCAGCACCACCATCGCCATGGACGGCACCTGCCGGTCCTTTTGCGCGAATACACAGCCCAGAACCGCGCCCAGGCTCAATGGCTCGCCCGTTTCCAGGCGGCGGCTGACCTCGTAAAGGCCGGTGGCGGCAAAGGGTGCCAGAATCGGGAACCCTACGGCGATGGGGATGAACCACCATTCCGCCGCCGTCGCTGCAAAGATCGCGTACAGGATAAGCCCGCCGATGACATAGACGGCGCTGAACAGCACCCCGAACAACGGTGCGCGGGTAAAATCACGCCACCCCAGCACCAGAACCGCACGCAGGTCGGCAAGGCTGATCGAGACCGGGTCGGGGATGGTGGATGGCGGGGCGTGAACCGGCGATGTGTCTGACATTTTTCCTCCCTCACTCGCGCGCCTTGAAAGGCTAGTGAGGGGCAGAGATTCGGGCAATAAGATTTCGCCGGAAGTCAGCTTTTGAGAGGCGTAGCGGCGTCAACTTTCTGCCTGCGCCTCCGAACGGCTTTTGCCAGAGACCTTCATCGCCAGCGTCGCCGCCATGAACCCGTCCAACGCGCCGTCCAGCACGCCCTGGGTATCCGATGTCTCATGGCCGGTGCGCAGATCCTTGACCATCTGATAGGGCTGCAACACATAGCTGCGGATCTGGTTGCCCCAGCCGGCATCGC